>Ga0209724_1000342_pt1 | contig 46993 bp, 36 predicted proteins | sample grotaG_FD_184143 | JGI IMG/M metagenome (GOLD analysis project Ga0209724, IMG submission 184143) | Glacier valley bacterial and archeal communities from Borup Fiord, Nunavut, Canada, to study Microbial Dark Matter (Phase II) -... | ecosystem: Environmental > Aquatic > Freshwater > Ice > Glacier ... | reverse complement strand
TGGGTCGGCTTCTTCTGGCAACCGCTGCTTAGTAGCGGGGTGTGGCTGCCACGTGGCGGCGGCGACTTCACTTCCTTCTACTATCCTCTCTATAGTTTCGCCAGCCGTTCGCTGCACGCGGGCCACCTACCACTCTGGAACCCATCGCTCTACGCAGGGATGCCCTACGTGGCCGACTTGCAGACAGCAGCCCTCTACCCGCCGACGCTGCTTGCGCTTGCCTTCGGCCAGTTCAGCTATGGGCGGCTAGAACTGCTGGTGATCGTCCACTACCTGTTTGCTTCAACAACCATGTACCTGTTCCTGCGGCAAGGCTTGCGGCAAGGGCGGACGGCTGCCGTCCTCGGTGGGATCGCCTTCGCCTACTGTGGCTTCATGACCGCTCACTTCGGCCACCTGCCGATGGTACCAGTCGCCAGTTGGCTGCCGCTTAGTATGCTGGCGGTCACAAAGATGCTGTCAGTAGAACGGGCAAACCCCCAGCTTGACCCTCCCTCACAAGAGGGAAGGGGGCCGAACAATCACTCGCTCGCTGCTCCCCTAAGGCGGTTGCGCTGGGCGGCAGTGGGGGGGGTTAGCCTTGCGTTGGGGGTGCTGGCGGGCCACCCGCAGATATTCTTCTACTGTGCGCTGACCGTCGCAGCCTGGGCAATCTACCTGATCGCCAGCAACTGGCGGCTGGTAGGCGACAGCAACAGGCAGGTTATACTCTACAATCTACAATCTCTGCTCCCAACTGGTCTGATCTTCGGTCTGCTCGCTCTGCCACAGTTGCTTCTTAGCAACGAACTGGGCGGCGAGTCGATCCGGGCTGGCATTGGTTACCAACAGGCGGCGACCGACTTCAGCACCGCCCCGATTGGTCTGGTCAGCCTGCTGCTGCCTCGCGTCTGGGGCAGCAACCCACAGAACTACTGGGGGGTAGACACCTGGGCCAGCACCGAGACCTGGGCCTACTCCGGGGTGATTACCCTACTGCTAGCAGGGCTGGCGGTGGCGGGCTGGCGCAAGGTAGGGAGGCGGGGTGTGGTCGTCTTCTTCGCGGGGCTGGGCCTGGTTAGTCTGCTGCTAACCCTGGGTGGGCAGACTGTGCTGTTCGGCTGGCTGTTCGAGACGATCCCAGGCTGGAACAGGTTCAGGGATGCTGGACGGCTGCTGCTCCCCTTCAGCTTCGCGTTGGCGACCCTGGCGGCTCTGGGAGTAGGGCGATTGCTAGCCTGGACTAATTCCAGCCCCACTCTACAAAGGGAGTCGGAGGGTACGGCGAAGGCGGCACTTAGCGGTATGTCGTTTGGATTGCTGGCGGCGGCTCTGCTACTCACCCTGCTGCCGCTACCGATCTTTCTGCTGGGAGTGACGAGTGGACAGAACCTTGAACGCACCATCCCCTTCGTCAACGATACGCTGCTGCTGATCCTCTGGCTGCTGCTCAGTGCTGGGCTAATCTGGTATGCGCGGGCAGCGAGAGGGGCGACAGTTGGGGGGCTGCTGATCGCCCTGCTGGTAGTTGATCTCTTTTCAGTCAACGCCGCCTTCAATCCTGGCACGAGCGACAACACGTTGGGCTTCCAGCACGCCGATGCAGTTAGTTTCCTGCGGAATGGCACCGACCGCTTCCAGAATCGGGGCGAGGTCTTTCGCCTGGACAGCGATACTGGCATCGGGGCAGTCTGGCAGCCAAGCCTGTCGGCACGGGCGGGCTTCGAGGATAGCGGGGGCATCTACAACCCGCTCAAGCCCAGCCGCTACGACGAGTTGTGGAACAAGGCACGGCAGGATCGCAATACTGCGCTCTACGAGTTGTTCAACATCAAGTATGTGGTGGGGATGACGGATACACGCAGTGTAGTGGGCGCAGGCTTCATCGCCGATAGCAAGTTGGAGAAGGTGTTTACCAGCACTAAAGGACTGGTTCTCTACTACAATCCTGGGGCGTTGCCACGTGCCTACATCGTGCATAACTCCGACATCCAGCCGCTGGCCGATCAACTGTTCAGCAAGCTGACCGGGCCGAGCTTCAACCCACGCAAGGCCGTGCTGTTGGAGAGTGGGGTGGGTCTACGCGGTACGCTAGAAGGCAGCGCACGCTACGCCGAACTGAGCGGTAGCAACCCAAAGACGGGTGAGGGCGCGACAATACTTGGCTACGGCCCAGAGCAACCCGACAGCCTGACGGTCAGCACCACGCTGAAGGAGGAGGGCTACCTGGTTGTCAGCAATGTCTACTACCCTGGCTGGCAGGCAACGGTGGATGGGCAAACAGCAACGATCCAGCGAGCTAACTACGCTTTCCAGGCTATCCGCCTGACCGCTGGGCAGCACACAGTTACGCTCCGCTTTGTGCCGCGCTTGTGGCAGGCGGGGCTGGTTAGCATGGCGGGGGGAACACTCCTCGCACTGCTGCTGCTACTATGGCCGGGGCAATGGTGGCCGCTGCGAGGGCGAAGACAAAGCGAGCTATGATGCGCTGCGCGTTCTCGTGCGTAGGTTGCGATAGCTGACCAGTGGTACCCACCAGCAGCTTACTTCTTGCGGCCCGCCAGCACCCGCACTGCAACGCCACCGACGATAGCGATCACCGCGGCGACTGCAAGGATGAGCAGGAGGGTGTTGTCATTTTGAGCCTGCCCAGTCGAGGGCTGCGTGTTGTTGACCGTGCCGGGGTTGCTCGTCACGCCGCTACCACTGGCGGTAGGCTGCCTACCAGGGTCGGTCACGCCAGTGCCAGGGTCTGGCTTAGTGCCGGGGTTGAGACTGGCAATGGTAGCTGTCGCCTCGGCAGCGGTAATCGTCGGGGGCAGGGCTGGCCGAATCACGCCATCAGTAGCTACCGGTGGAGGCAAGGCTGCCACTGTCGCTGTTGCTGACCCACTAAGAACAGTGGTGGCGACGATGGTTGGGCTAGGAGGGAAGGGGCCGGTGCCAGTCGGCAGCCCCGGCGGGATGGTGGGCAGCCCTGGCGCGGCGGTCGGTGGGAAGGTGGGCAACCCTGGGACCAGGGTGGTTGTAGTGGTTGGGGTAATAGTCGTCTTGCCAGGGGTGATAGCAGGCTCACCGGTCACCTGTGGTGATGGCTGGGCATTCGGTTCGCCAGTTGACTGGGCTAGCGGCACTTCGACCGTCGGCCTGGCGGTTGGCAGGGGCTGCTGCGGCAAACTAGCGGCAGCCACGCCCGCCGGGGCAACAGGGTTGCTGCTCGGTGCAGCGATCTCAGGGGCAGCGGTGGCGGGCAGGCTTGCTTGCGCAGTATCAGTTGGCTGCGGCGTGCCAGTCGGTGCTGCTGCTGGTGCCGTTGGCAGCGGCGGCGTACTGGTAGGAGGCAGCGGCGTTTGGGTGACTGAGGGCAAGGCTGTTTGCGTAGCTGGCACAGGGGTTACGCTGGGTGTAGGGGTGTTGGTCAGCACATCACTGCCAACCTTACCGCTGTCCTTCGTCGCTTCAGGGCTGGGAACGGCACCCCCACTTACACTGGTTGCTGTTGGGCTGGAGGTTGGCAGGGCAGGGTTGCCCCCTACGGTTGGCGTGCTGCTAGCCGTTAGGCTGGCTTGGGCAGCGACAGTGCTGCTGGCAGTTACGCTGACTTGGGCAGCAATAGTGGCTGTTGGCGGGGCGGGGGTGCTGGTAGCTGGCTGGCTAGCCGCCCCCTCTACCGCATAGATCAGGTAGGCGGGCTGGCCGTCGGCCCCGTTGAGCGCACTGCCATAGGGAAGGTAGTAAGTTTGGGCGAAGTCGCTACGGTTCTCGATTACCAGGCTGCCAGTGCCGCTAGGGTTGCCAGGGGCAAAACTAACGCTAGCCTGCACCCGTCCATCAACCAGAGCGGTTAGCAGATTGCTACCGAGTGGGCTGCTGGCGGGCAACATCCCGCTGCTGGCGGTGTCAACGATGCGCTGGGCAGCCTCGTGCGTGGCAGTGTGCCACTGGCCGTCGCCCATATACCAGAGGGCTGCCGCCACCTGCTCTGGGCTGCTGCTAGCATAGCCCCAGGTGATGCCATAAAAGAGGACGTTGCGGAGCCGTTGATCGGGTAGGATTGGGGAGAGCGCAAGGCTGCTGCTCCCTACGCCGCTGAAGCGCAGGCTGTAGCCCACGACGCGGATCGTAGCAGAGGAGTGAGCAGCCAGCGGCACGCTCACTGCGTCTGGCGAGGCAGCCGCCAGCGTCCGCTCATTGGTCAGCAGGCTGAGGCTAAGAACGAGCAGCAAGGCGGCAGCAAGGCGGCGGTGGAACGTGGCTATCGACAAAAAGTATCCTCCAACAGTCTAGAGCTAGGAGCGGGTACGACCGCTCCCATTATAACGCACTGCTCGTACATAACGCAACAAAGGATCGCCAGATCAGCGGGTGAGGGCAAGACTGCGCGGCACCTGCACTCTCATGCGCGTTCCTTCCCCTGGCTTGCTCCGCAAGCTGAACAGGCCATCGATCTGCCGCGCCCTCTCCTCCATACTCTTGAGGCCAAAGCCGCTGTGGTCAGTCGCTACCACCTCCCCAGGCACGAAACCGCAGCCGTTGTCTAGTATCGTCAGGCACACCTCGTCGTCATCCAGATCAAGGCTGATCTTTACCGCCGTGGCCTGGCTATGCTTGAGGACGTTGTTGATCGCCTCTTGGGTGATGCGATAGAGACCCGCCTCTACCGGGCCGCTGAGGGTGGGCAGGTCGGGGCTGACATTGACTGTGACCGCCATCCCCCCCTCGTTCGCCGCCCGCTCCCCTTCTTCAACCAGGGCGTGGGGCAGCGAGTCGCCCGCCGAGGGCAGCGGATGCAGGTCGAGGATCGAGCGGCGCAAGTCCTGGAGGCCACGTCGTGCTGTGCTGTCGATCTTGTCCAATCGGGCCAGTGCGTCGCCTATCCGCGAAGGCTGGGCCTGTAGCATCGCCGTAGCCGCCTTGCTCTGGATCATAATCGAGCCGAAGCCCTGGGCTACCGTGTCGTGCATCTCGCGGGCCAGGCGCGTGCGCTCGGCCATCAGAGCCACCTGCACTGACTGCTGGAGCAGGCGTTTTTCGGCTTGCTGAGCCTGGGTAGCAGTGCGCTGCTGGAGGTGAGCAAAGTAGAGCAACACGATCACCATAATGATGATGCCCACCAGCCCGGTGATGGTTGAGTTGAACGTGCTACCGCCGTCAGGACTGATCCAGGCAGCCAGCAAGTAGAAGGTTATCGACAAGCAGCCGATTAGCAGCACTGCCCGTTCGCTGATCAGCACTGCTGCCAGGGTAATACCGATAGCGTAACCCAGCACCGACGACTGATCGGTAGATTGGAAGACGGAGGTAGTGGTTAGCAATGTAGTAGAGCCACAGGCGAAGTAGCAGGCGAAGGTGAGATTGTAGCGAGCGGCAAAGATAGTAAGCAGGCCGCAGGTGATTGTTAGGCCCAGGCTGGTGAGGATCAACGGGTCGCTTCTGGGCAAGGTCGCCAGGCCAAGGATGCCCACCGCCAGGGTAGAAGTACCCAGTATGTAGACAATCTTGCGTATGGTGTTCAGGTCTTCGCCATAGATGCGCACTCCAAACACCTCCGCTCTACCAGGGATTAGCCACTCAAGCCCATACTCACATTATAGCACAGTTAGCCTGGAGCAATATTGATCAGAGCAACAAGCAAGCCTCTGCTGCCAGCCAGAATAGTGCCTCGCGCCCAGCGTGGTGCGCCCAACCTCGCCCATCCCAGGTGTCGGTGCTGAGGTCGTCGCCACCATAGAGCAACTGGGCAAAGCTGACCCCGCGAAAGCGCGCGACAGCGAAGAAGCCTGCTGCCTCCATCTCCACCGTCGCGCAACCCTCTGCCCTACGGATCGCCACCTTCGCTGGGGTCTCGCGGTAGATCGCGTCAGTCGTCCAGGTCTTGGCCTTGAGGTAGGGCAGGTTGTGCGCCGTCAACACCTGCTCTATGGCTGCCACACCCTCTGGGCTGGGTTCAACCTCGCGGCTGGGCGGGAGATAGTGGTAGCTCGTCCCCTCGTCGCGCACAGCAGCGGTTGGCACCACCAGGTGGCCGACTGCCAGGTTGGGGACAAGTACGCCAGCCCCACCACAGGCGATGAACTTGCGGCAGCCGAAGGCGATCACCTCGTCCAGCAGAGCAGCCGCCAGCGGTGCGCCCACCCCAGGGTGAAAGACTGCCAGCCGCTTGCCCTGCAACTCGACCTCGATGAAGGGATGCTCACCGATCTCGCTAGCCAGCCTGCCAATGCGCTTTGCTTGGTGGTCAGCGATCAGCTTGGCGATCACTGGCTGGAAGAAACAGGCGACGGCGTGTTCCGGCACCTCGTGTGGGCTGATGATCTCGCGCGGCTCTAGCATAGCCGGGGTGCTGGGGTCGTACTCAAGGATAGGGTAGGGTTGTTGCATCATCGCTTGCCCTCAGGATCGGAGGTTGCAGGTGTGTAGAGCCAGCACTGCGCCCACTCCAGGTTGCCATTGTAGCAGGTTGGGTTCCCCAGTAGCGCGGGGGGTTTGAGCAAGCGGCTAGCCATGTGCTTGCAGCTTCGCCAACCGCTCTTGGGCGGCGGCTAGCTTGGCCTGCTCCTTCGCCACTACTTCTGGCTTGGCCCGATCAACGAACGATTGGTTGCCCAGCAGTCGCTCTGCGCTCTGGATTTCGCGCTCTGCGGCCACTATCTCTGCATCCAGGCGGGCGCGTTCCTGCGCCTGATCCAGCAAACCAGCGGAGGGGATGAAGATTTCGGCTCCCGTCAGGGCGATGAAGCTACCCTCCTCCTTTGCCCCCGCCACCTGATCCAGTGCGCCATCGTGGTCGGGGCCGAGCAGCAGCAGGCGGTTGGGGTCGATGTTCGCCAGGCGGATGAGGGCGGCCTGACCATTGAGCAAAGCAGCCCTCGCTTCTGGATTATTGCCGCGCAGAGTAGCAGCAATTGCCCGCTTTGGCTCCACCTTAGCCTCGGCCCGCAGGTTGCGGATGGCAGTGATTGCCTCAATCAACAGGTTGATGCTACCTTCCGCCGCTGCGTCAGCCGCCCCACCTGTTGTGGGCCAGGCCGCCACGCAGAGGCTACGCTGCGCCTTCGCCAGGCTCTCGTCACGGCTGGGCCAGTTGTTGAGGTGCTGCCACAACTCCTCGGTGACGAAAGGCATGAAGGGGTGTAGCAGCCGCAGGGTGCCGTCCAGCACTGCCTTCGCCACCACAGCGGTGCCGTAGCCAGGCAGCTTGGACAGTTCGATGTACCAGTCGCAGAACTCGCTCCACAAGAAGTCGTAGATCAGCCTGCCTGCCACCCCAAACTGAAAGTCGCCCATCAGGCGGTTGACTTCACCCAGCAGTGTGTGGTAGCGGCTGAGTATCCACCTGTCAGCCAGCAACCCACCAGCGTGGCCCTCTGCCAGGGTTGCTGGGGTAGCAGGGCGCAGCAAGAAGCGCGTAGCATTCCACAGCTTGTTGGCAAAGCGTTGCCCCTTCTCCACAATCTCGTCAGAGAGCTTCATGTCGTTGCCCGGCGTGCTACCGGTCAGCAGGGCGAAGCGCAGCGCGTCAGTACCATACCTGTCCATCAGGTCGAGCGGGTCAACCACGTTGCCCTTGCTCTTAGACATCTTCTGGCCCTTCTCGTCGCGCACCATGCCGTGCAGGTAGACAGTCTTGAAAGGTTCGATGCCGAGGGGGTGCTGCTCGTCCTTCGTCAGGTAGAGGCTCAGCATGGTCATGCGCGCCACCCAGAAGAAAAGGATATCGTAACCAGTTTCTAGCACGCTGGTAGGATAGAAGTAGCTGCGGTCGTTGGCGGTCGGTTCACGCTCGTCGCGCTGGTGGAGCGGCCAACCGAGCGTGCTGAGCGGCCACAGCCCGCTGCTGAACCAGGTGTCCAGCACATCTTCATCCTGCCAGATACGCTTGCCGGGGTACTTGCGCTCGTCGGGCGGCTCGCCCACGCTGATCGGCGTGTGGGGATCGTCTTCGCTGTACCAGACGGGGATGCGGTGGCCCCACCAGAGTTGGCGGCTGAGACACCAGTCGCGGATGTTCTCCAACCAGTCAAAGTAGGTCTTCTCGAAGCGTTCGGGGATGATGCGGATGCGCCCATCGCGCACCGCCTGGATCGCCAGTTCTGCCAGCGGCTTCATGTTGGCCCACCACTGTTCGCTGACCTGTGGCTCGATCACGCCGCCACTGCGCGAACTAATCGCCACCTTATGCACATAGTTGTGGTCAATTTTCTCGATCAGGCCCAACTTCTGCATATCTTCCACGATAGCAGCACGGGCCTCGTTCACGGTCATGCCCGCATACTTGCCCGCCACTGGCAGCATCCGCCCATCAAAGCCGATCACCTGCTTGACTGGCAGCCCGTGCCGCTGGCCGATCTCGAAGTCGGTGAAGTCGTGGCCGGGTGTCACCTTGATCGCCCCAGTGCCAAAGTTCATGTCCACCGCTGCATCAGCAACCACCCGCACGGTGATGTCGCCCCACACCGAGGGGATCGCCAGTTCCTTGCCGATCAGGTGTTGATAGCGGGGGTCATCGGGATGCACTGCCAGACCTGTATCGCCGATCTTCGTCTCTGGACGCACAGTAGCAAGGGTGAGCGGGCCATACTTGATGTAGTAGAGGGGGTCGGTGCGCTCCTCATAATCCACTTCAAGGTCAGAGATTGCGGTGCCGTCCTTCGGATCCCAGTTGACGATCCGCTCGCCACGGTAGATCAGGCCATCGTCGTAGAGCTTCTTGAAGGCAGCCACCACCGCTGCCGCTGGGATCGGGTCGAGGGTGAAGCTGAAGCGTGACCAGTCGGCACTGACCCCCAGGCGGCGAAACTGGTTGAGGATCGCGTTGCCGGTCTCGTGCCGCCAGGCCCAGGTGCGCTCCACGAACTTCTCGCGGCCAAGTTCGCGCCGCTTGATCCCTTGCTTCTCCAACATCCTCTCTACCACCGCCTGGGTTGCGATGCCCGCATGATCCTGACCAGGCAGCCAGAGGGTGGGGTCACCCTTCATGCGGTGCCAGCGCACCATCACGTCCTCAAGGGCGTTAGTCAAAGCATGGCCCATGTGCAGGCTGCCTGTCACGTTGGGCGGGGGCATGATCAGGGTGAACGGCTCCTTGCCAGCCTCGATCTGGGCCGTGAAGTAGCCCTGGGCCTCCCAGAACTCGTACCACCGCTGCTCTGTAGTGGTAGGGTCGTAAGCCTTCGCCATCTCTTGTTCTGCCTGCGGCTCGGCAGTGGGGTTGATCGTCTCGGTCATTGGTGTACCCTCCTATGTCCCACTTCCACCCGCCCCTAGGGGCAGGTGGAGACACACAAAGTCCCGCACGTCGCATAAGGACGAGCGGGACTCTCGTGGTACCACCTTACTTTGGCGCAGTTATCCTAGCCAGTCTCTGTCAGTGAAGGTAGAGGCAGGGTGGGATATACGCCCTCGTGAGCGGCTGTATCGGGCCGACCCGCTGACGCTTGAGGCTGCTTACTGGCAGCGTTCGGCGCAGGACTCCCCGGTGACATTCGGCTTCTGGCTGCGGGGGACTTGCACCAACTTCCCCCTCGCTGAGCAGCTTGCAGCTTACTAATCCGGTTCAACGTCTATGCTATGATCGTCTGGTAGCAGCGGACTGCTGCTTGTTGCTTCTATTTTACCCACTGTGATGGAAGTTTGTCAATACCCCAAGCGATGTAGGTCAAGGCAATCTGCGAGCAGACTGCCCTGACCCTGGGCTACTCACTTCAGCGGGTTGATCTCGATAGCCCGCCGCACGATGCGCGATAGCTCGTCGCGACGGATGTTGCTGCTGGGGTTGAAGCAGCTAGCCGTGCCACAGGTCTGGCCGTTGACCACCCCGACAGCGGTTAGAGCCTCTACGGCAGCGTAGCCAAAGGCGGTGGAGGGCAGGTCGGCGTAGGTAGGTGAAGGCGGATTGAATGACGGGTAGCCCTTCGCCCGCTGGATGATCACTGCGCTCTCGTCGCGGCGGATCGGGTTGTTGGGCCGGAAGGTGCCGCCAGGGTAGCCCGCGATCACCCCAGCACGGACAGCAGCCTCGATGTAGGTGTAGAAGGGCTGGGTGGCTGGCACGTCGCTGAAGGTCGGACTAGTGGGGGTGAATGCAGGGAGGCCGAGGCCATTCACGATCATCTTGGCGAACTGGCCGCGAGTGGTGCTGGCTGCTGGCCGGAAGGTATTACCGCCATAGCCGTTGATTATACCACGACAGTAGAGGAAGGTGATGTCGCCGTAGAACAGGCTGCCAGTCGGCACGTCGCTGAAGCTGATCGCGCAAGGGGTAGCAGTCACGGTCAGGGTAGCAGTCGCGGTCAGGGTAGCGGTCGGCGTGCTGGTGAGGAGTGGCGTGCTGGTAACAGTCGGCGTGTCACTGCTAATGGGCGTGCTGGTAGCAGTGAGGGTGCCAGTACTGGTTGGCGTGCTAGTACTAGTCGGCGTGTCAGTCACCAGTGGAGTCCAGGTGGGGGTGGGGGCAAGCCCAGGGATGCGTTCGCTGCCCACCAGGATGGTACCGTCACCGAAGCCCGCACTGACCACAGCAACCCCGTTGATGTTGCCGCCCGCTGCACCGAGGCGCGGAACGTTCAGGCGTGGGCCATACCGCCAGGTATTGCTGGTCGGGTTATAAATCTCTACCGATTGACTGCTGGGTAGCAGAGTAAAGCCGTCGCTGCCAGCCCCACCTCCTACTGCCCACAACTCACTGTTGTAAGCGAAGACCGTTGCCCCCTGTCGTGCCTGCTGCAAGGGAGCAGCCGTGCGCCAGGCATTGGCCGTTGGCGAGTAAACCGAGACGCTGTTGATCGCTCCGGAGAAGCTGCTGTTGAAGCCACCCACGACGTAGAGTTCACCGTTCATCATGCCGCCGCTGGCGTAGGCTGTATTGTAGCCGAGGGCTGGGCCAGTTGACCAGCTACCGGCTGCGATGTCGAAGATGTAATTGGTATTGCTGGTGTAGGGAGTGATGTTGTGGTCGCCACCGACCGCGTAGAGCTTGCCATTGATGATCTCGCTGGCCGCGCCGCCTGTTGCCGCAGACATTACTACGCCAACCGTCCAACTGTTGGCGGTGGTACTGTAGATAGAAGTGGTATAAGTTACGTACTGGGGGTTGGTGAGACCACTAGGGCTGCGCGGGGTAACACCACCAGCCACATAGATGTTGCCGTTCCAGTAGCCGCTAGCCCCAGTGCCAGCTGCTCGCGGCCTAGGCGCAAGCACAGACCATTGGTTGAGGGTGGGGTCATAACTCTCATTGAAGTTCTGCTGAGTGTCGTAGCAGCTACCGCCCAGGCCGCCAATGGCGTAGAGCTTACCGTTCGCCACCACGCTGTTGAAGCGGTAGCGGGCGGAGGCCAGCGGTGCGCCAATCTGCCAGTAGCCCTCTGGCGGGGCAGTTGGCGTAGCGGTGGGGGTGGGAGCAAGGGTGCTACCAGGGTAACTTTCGCTCGTGATGATGAAACCAATCGCGCTAACTGTCTGGCCGCCAGAGGTGCGGCTCTCCAACACGGTGCCGTGACCGCCAAAGGCAAACCACTTGCCATTGTACTGGGCGGCAGCATAGGTGCGGCGCGGACTGTTGAAGCCAGCGAAGACGCTCCAGGTGTTGTCCAGCGGATCGTAGATGTAGGCGTTCGTGTCGGCTATGTCCCAGCGACCGCCCGCCACCACGATCTTGCCAGCGTAGGGTTGGCCGCTGCCAGTATCCCAGGCGAAGGCATGGGCGTAAGAGCGACCGCTTGGCAGGTCGGCCAGGCGCACCCAACCGAGAGCGGGATTGGCTGGGTCGAACCGCTCAACTACCGCCTCATTGGAGATCGCTGTGCCACTGGGGCTGAGTTGGCCGCCAGCGACGGCGTAGATTTTGCCGTCCAGCACTACGCTAGCGATGTAGCCACGTGGCACGCTGAGGTTGGCGTTGGTTAGGCGAGTCCAGCGGCTACCAGAGGCAGCTAGCGGGTCGAAAACCCAGGTGTCAGTGTAGGTGCTGAACGGCTTGATGATTCCGCCGAAGACGTACCACTTGTTGCCTACTACCGCGCTGCCACCCGCGATGCGCCGCCCAACCGGCCAGTTGTCGGCATCTGGCAGGGAAACTGCACTGGCGGAGCCGGGGTCGTAGGTGAAGACAGTGTTGGTGATCTGTTCGCTATAGCCACTGCCACCTAGCAGGTAGATGTGGCGCAGGTTATTGCTATCGGTCAGCACTGCGCTCTGCATATCCGAGGTGTTCGTCCCCAGCCGCCCTTCAGGGAAGACGCTGGATATGGAAGTCCAATTGTTGCTGACGGTATTGTAGATGCTAGCATCAGGGCGGTAGATGGTGAAGCCCGCCTGCCAGTCAATATCGAAGTCGCGCCCGCCAAAGACATAGATGTTGCCGTCGCTCCAGGGCTGGGCCACTGCTCGACCGCGCAGTGATGGCATGGGGGCTATGTTGTCCCAGCCAAAGAGGGTAGCGGGGGTAGAGGTGGGGGTAGTGGTCGTCAGCGGCTGGTTGGACTGGATCGGACGCTGGCCGCGTACTATCTGCTCCGCACCAGCAGAAGGAGGGGTTGGACAAGGGTCGGAGGCAGGGGCGTTCCGCTGGGTCGCCAGGGTCACAGGGGCGGCGGCAGCAGGGCTGGCAGTCTGGCTGCCTGCCAGACCACCAACCAACATTCCTAGCAGCGCGAGCAAAGTCAGCAACCGGAGCATTCGGGGCTTGAGAGACATGGGCAAACTCCTTCTAACTGGTTAATGGGGGAAGGCAGCAAAGGGGAGGGTATCAACCGCAATGCTGGACAGGGGACATGGTAGCATAGCATAAGACATATGTCAAACCTACCTGCTACAATGCCTGCTTGACATCCCCTGACCGGCAGCATTATAATGAGGGGTAATCTATTGGCGTTCCTTGTACCTTGCAGCTAGCTACAGAAGGCGAAATCATATGTCTGAGCAATTTTTGCCCCTTTTCCCGCTCAACACTGTCCTTTTTCCCCATATGTTCCTACGGCTACACATCTTTGAGGAACGCTACAAGCTGCTGGTCAACACTGTCTTGCAAGGCAATGCCTGCTTTGGCATCCTGCTCGTTGCGGAGGCAGAGGATGGTGAAGTCAGACCCTCGGAGATAGGCACAATAGGGCGCATCACTGAGATGCAGCGGCTTAGTGGCGGACGGATGAACGTGATCATCCAGGGGGTCAGCCGCTTCCGAGTCAGCGAGTATGACAATACCATGCCCTTCCTGCGTGGCATCGTCGAGCCGCTAACTGATGAGGACAGTAATACTAGCCTACCTCAACTGGTTGGCAGCGTCGGTGGCCTATTCAGCCAGTACCTCAACACCTTGCTGACGATCACCAGCCAGGAGCCGCGCCAGATTCAGCTACCCGATAGCCCCGAAATCCTCTCTTTCCTTGTTGCCGACGGCCTGCAAATTGAGTGGACGCAGAAGCAGGATTTGTTGGAACTGCTCTCCGCCCGCGCTCGTCTGGAGCAGGAGGCTGGCATCCTCAAGCGCGAGGTAGTGATGCTCAAGCACTTCCAGACGGTACCCAAGCAGCTAGTGGACAACGGTGGCATCACCTTCTCGCTCAACTAGACAGCCAGGGCTGGTTAGTACCAGGGTTATAATGCTACGATTCTGGCGACTAGCTTGCTCAGCAAAGAAGTCTGCTCAGTTGAGCAGACCTCCGTCAGGGAACAGTGGCTTGCCGCCTAAGCGACAGAGGTCAGTACGGTTGTTTGTTTGCGCTGCTGTCGTAGCTTGACCCCCTGGGCCACAAAGAAGCCCAACAAGCCCCAGAGTGGCAGCAAGCCAACCAGCCACAAGCCAGGTGGGGATGGCTGGTGGTCCCTGCACCGCCAGGTTGAAGATCGCACCGTTGCTTCCCTACGCTCCACTAACGAGCAGCTTTAGTTGCTATGCCGCCCGCTATGGCCCCGCAGCCACAGTGCGAACGAGTGTCGCAGACAAGCACGCGAGCTGTCCGCGACACTCACTGGTCAGATTACGCTGCTACTGCGCGCGCATCGCCTGATAGAGTACCTTGCTCACTTCTCCCCGGCGGATGTTGTCGTTGGGCCGGAAGCAGATAGTGCTTCCACAGGCCGCTCCACTGATCACCGCCCGTCCCGCTAGAGCCTCAATCGCCCCGAAGGCGAAGTAGCTGCGCGGCACGTCGCTGAAGCTAGGATTAGCAGGGGTCGCGGCGGGCCAGCCCTTTGCCCTCTGCACAATCACCGCCACTTGCGCCCGGCTGACGCTGTTGTTGGGGCGGAAGGAACCGTCGGGGTAGCCAGTGATCACCCCGACATGGGCGGCAGCCTCGATGTAGCGGTAGAAGATACTGCTGGCTGGCACGTCGCCGAAGCTCGGCGCAGTCGGCGTGTAGGCAGCAATGCCGAAGCTGAGGACGCTCATCTTGGCGAACTCGGCCCGCGTGGTGTTGGCATTGGGCCGGAAGTAGCCACCGCTACCATTGACGATCCCCTGCTGGGCAAGATCATGCACATACGTGTACCATAGACTACCGGGCGGCACATCGTAGAACTCGTAGGCCGCTAGCGTGGGTAGAGGGGTAGCAGTGACGGCAGGGGTGGCTGTCACATCTTGCAGTGCCTGACCAGAGTTGGGCGCGACTTGCAGATTGGCCTCGTCTACCACTTCAAAGGAGGAGCCAGGCAGGTTGCGGAGCAGTTGCAGGTCGTCATTGTCCCACCGCTCATCAGGTACGCCCGACATGAACCAGCTACTACCGTTATCGGCCACGATCATGCCGTAGCGTTTGAGGGCGGCCAGGATCACCCTGTTGTTGGCCGAGTAGCCACTGATGTCTACATTGGCCTTGAGGCGGAAGCGCAGGCCCATGGGCGGCACGTTGGCGGCGGGGTCACTGGTGCGGTGGCGGGCAGGCCAGATGTAACCACCAGTGCTGTTCACGGTGAAGCGGATCGCGTGGTTGATCGCTCCCGCCGCCACCTCGTCGTAGCGCACCAGACCAGCCAGGATAGGTAGCCCGGCTGCATCGGCTGAAGTCCAACCGTCAGGGCGCAAGGTGTTGCTGTTGAGGTTCCAGGTTGCCCCACTGCCAGCAGTCCAGCTACCGTTGCTCTGCACCTGACTGTGGTACAGTTCGTAGAGCAGGCAGCTTGCGGTATTGACCACCAGCACGTGGCGGTCACCGCCGGATGCTGGCCCACCCTCAATCGGCGCATTGGTCGGGATCGGGAAAGGGCCAGGGTCGCTTTCGTTACCATACTCGTCGTAGGTAATCGCCACGTTTGGTTGGCTGCCCGTTACCAATGTGAAGGGGATGCCGATTGGCCCACCGTTGTAGAGACCAGCACCGAAGTCGGCCTTGAGCCGGGTAGTAGCCCCCACGAAGTTGACGTAGCCGCTAGAATTGGTCACGGTTGGCAGACCACTAATCTCGCGGTTCCAAATGTTGTCGCCAGGAAAGACAGGACAGCCGCCAATGGTAGCTGGCTGAGGTTGGTTCTGCACCCCTACCCCTAGCGTACCTAGCAGGACAAGCGCAGCGGCGAAGAAGACGAAGGGACGGATGAGAGATTGTACTTTCACAGATCGTACCTCCAAACAAGATTATGCCCGGTATGGCACCATGATACACCAGTTTGCTACCCACCGTCAATAGGATATTGGTCGTCGCCTTTGCAACTTGACAGCCACTGCTGCTGGCTGGCAACCAGGTGGAGTTGGAGCCAGCGGCGTAACTGCTCACGGCCACCTATTCGCTGTCACAACTCCACTAACTACGCTGCATAGCTGTAAACAGTGATGCTCGAAACTGGCTATTGCCAGCCGGAGGCAAAGATGATAGAATGAGCGGCAAACAAGGAGGGCAAGGATGGGCATTGTCTCAAAGCTAATCAAAGGGGCGGGCGGGTTGGCCGCTGCTGCAACTGGGGCTGCGCTCGTCTACAACGCCGCTACGACACCACAGGGTATGCGGCCAGCCAGCGATTTTGCGCCCGCCGAGGAGTTCGTTACCCTCCAGGATGGCTGGCGCAGCCATTACCGTAGCGCACTGCCAGCCGAAGCAGAGGGTAAGCTGCCAATCATCCTGCTGCACGGCTTGGGTGGCTGGGTCTACAGCTGGCGACACAACCTGGGCGTGCTAGGCCAGCACAACCCCACCTACGCCCTTGACCGCCTCGGCTTCGGCCTCAGCGACAAGCCTGCGATCACCTACAACCTCGACCTGTACTGCAACCAGGTGATGCTTTTCCTCAACCACTTGGGCTTGCAGCGGGTCATCCTGGTTGGTCACTCTGCTGGTGCGCCAGTGGCAATCCGAGTAGCTACGCGGTTCCCCACTCAGGTGGCGGGCCTGGTGCTGGCTGCCCCCGCCGGGCTGGAAAGCCCGCCACCAGATCAGGCGGTCAAGCTCTTTGCCCGCACCCCCTTCGCCACTACCCTGGCTCGACTGTTGCTCAAGAACCGGGTGCTGAGCAAAGGGCTACTCGGCATCTCCTACGCCAATCCCTCATTCATGAGCGAGGAGGTACTGGTGAACTACGAGTTGCCGCTGCAAACCGAGGGCAACGAGAACACCCTACGCGGCCTGCTCCGCAGCGGCAACCCCAATGCTGGGATCGTAGAACAGTTGCCGCAGGTGACAGCTCCCACTCTGGTGATCTATGGCACGGCGGATCGAGTGGTCAAGCCTGCTAATGCAGCTCGCTTCGCCGCCCTGATCCCGCATGCTGAAGCGGATGTGATAGCTGATGCGGGCCACCTGCTCATGGAGGAGCAGGCCGATACCTTTAATCGAGCGGTGCTGAACTTTGCAGCCCGTTTGCAGAAGGAGGCAAGTTAATGGCAGAGGATGAGAGACAGGTCGCCTGGTCGGGCATTGAAACGCTGCTCAACGCCGCCAAAGCGCAACTTAACGATCAGCAGGTCAATAGCTACCTGAACGATGTGGCAGAGAGGAGCGGCCACAACATCCGCGAGGCCCGAATGTGGTACCCCCTGGCAGTCTACGAGCAGATGCTCACGCTCCTCGGTCAACGCTGCTTCCCTGGCTTCAAGGAGCGCGAACAAGCCTACAACCTCGGTCTGGCCGCCTTCGAGGCTTATCGCCAGACCACGATTGGCCGCGTCACTACCTCGGCGATCAGCGCGATTGGCCCCTATAAGACATTGGAGCGCATATGCAAACAACTAAGCCAGACCTTCAGCGGCAGCACTTGCAAGATCAACCAGTCTGTCCCCCACCACTATAGCTTGCTAATCAACGGCCCACACCCCCATCCTGCCTACCTGGAAGGCTACCTGCGTTCGATCCTCAACGCTAGTGGCGCACAGCAACTGATCATTGCTGCTGGCCCGAACGCGCCAGAGCAGGGCAGCTTCGATATCAGTTGGAGTTAACCACATCTCCTGCTACAGGGGGTTGCTTTACGCCAGGGTGTCCTTGCCAACGGCAACAACAGGGCGGCCAACGAGGATGAGACTATGCCTAGGAACGCTGACGATAGGCCGATGATCAGCAACGAGGTGGTTGAAGACTTGCTGCGCGGGGTGCGGATGGTGTCGAACGACGACCCGCTGACGCTTTGCGCTGGCTGCGGTTACCCCAGCGACTACAAGGCGATGTTCCACCCAGCCAGCCTGGTACACTGCATGATTGAGCGGCTGGCGGCCCGTCTCTATCCCGATCATGGCTACGAGGCTGCTGTCGAGCAGGTTGCTGGGCTGATCATCCGCGGCCACGGCCAGACCTTTGATGCACGCCTGTGGGAGGCTCGTGCTATCCGCTCCACGCAGGATGAGATTCTTACTTCTATAGTCGCCTACTTCCGCATCGCGCCGGGGTCGAAGGCCACCCTGCACAAGCTCGGCTCCAACCACTACAGCCTGGCGGTGGAGAACTGGCCGCTGCAAGGGAGTGCAATCACGGGTGCCTTCATCGTGTTCATCGAGCTACTAGGCGGTAGTCAGTTGGTAACTACGCTTGAGCAGACCGCCTTTGAAAGCTACCTGCTTACCATGCGTTGGCAGAGCGCAGAGGCTACTGATCGGTCTGTTCTCTTAGCCAGCGAGCAAGGGCAGGGAGAGCATAAGCCAAGCGTAAAGGAATTAACATACACCTGTTAAGCACTTTACAGCAGTGCGGAGTGGGCGGTGGTATGATACAGGTGTTGAACAGAACCAGTGGCTACGTCCCAGCAGGGACAACGACGAGCCAGCCACCGCAGCAACACCATCGGCTCACCAACTCTGACCGCCAGCCCATCCGGCCCCGCTATTGCCCAGGCTGGCAACCAGAGCCAAATGCAACCGTCAACAAACGCAGATTGGCTAACTGAATCGGGGGACTCAGCTAACCAGTCTGTACCACAAAACTCCCTTCTCCTCTTCCTGCATCAAGCCCTGGGGCAACCGCTCTGGGGCTTGTTTGTTTGGGCCAAAGCAGAGTGGGCGTAGCGACAACCTTGCGGCTTGTCACTACGTCCACAGGCTGGTTGCTGCCTAGCAGCTGGCGATTGCGGTTGTTGCCGTCATCACTTCTCCTGATGTGGGGTTAAGGCGGCCTTGCGCTGGTCGTAGAGCGGGTCAATAAAGGGCATCAGGGCGGAGCGGCGGACGACCATACTGCGCCCGCGCCGGGTCGCCTCGATCTTGCCACAGCGGATCGTCGTCCGCAGCACCCCCTCACTGATTTGCAACAGCTTGGCCGCCTCCTTCAACGTGTAGGTCTTGTCGGCGGCGGGCAGGGCTTCCTTCTTCGGCCTTGCCACACGCGGTGCAGGACGGTTGGCCTTAGCTTCATGCTGAGTCAACGCCTCAAACGAATCTTGCTCACTGCTACTACGCTTGGCGGTTGCCATTGCTCACGCTCTCCCTATAATGGTTAATTGTTGATCGACGAGCGGGGCAGCCAGCAGCGGTTGAGACTGCTGGCCTGCACCTAACGTCCGCCGCGCGACCCTCAGGCAGCGGCCTGCTGCTTGAGGATGTCAATGAAGCGGCTGGCCTCGGCCTTGTTCAGGTTGGCTGGGCTGGTGCCGTAGGTTTCGAGACAGAGGGCATCCACCTCGTTCTCACTCATCGCCCGTTGGTTGCGGGCAATAGCGTAGATCGCCTTCAGTTGCTTCTCGGTCAGCATCCCATTGCTGTTGCCCTGGATCGTGGTGAAGGGACGGTTAGCGGCAGGCTGGCCGTTGCCGTTGCTGCTGGCAGCGTAGCCGCTGTCGCTGGTCTGCTTCTCGCTGCGTGCGGGGTAGGACTGGCCGAAGTCGGTGATGGTGAAGTTGACTGGGCTATCCACCACCTGGGCGCGACCCGGCTCGGCCACCGCCGCGAAGTCATAGTCCTGGCAGAACTGAGTGCCGTAGCCGAGGGCAGCAAGGGCGCGCCCCAGTGCCTTCGTCTCCGCCGCCTCAATGTAGTCGTTGAAGTCGCGGGCAGTCTCGCTGCCCCAGCCGGTCGCGCTGCCGCCACCAGGGATGATCACCTTAGCGCGAAAGAGAGCGAAGCCGTCCTCGTGCTTGGCGAGTGCGGTGACGATACGTGCCTCTGGGTGTTCAGTACGCAACCATAGTAGCCGCCACTTCACCTCAAGGTAGTCACGCCCCTCGATCTTCATCAGGTAGCGGCTTGGCTCGAAAGCAGGCACCACCATCGCGACTGGGCTGGGCTGGGTCACCTGCGACTCGCTCTGCTCGGCAGTGGGCAGCGTTTCGCCAACCTTGCGGCGTGGCTTGCGGGCTGTCTCGTTCTGCTCACCAATGTTTTCGTTGATCTGCTCGTTCATCTTGTTTGTCCTTCTTGCTAACTGGTTTGCTCTACGCCGGTGTAGCCGTCATACGGCACGTACCTGAACGAATGTTCTACGCAATTATAGCCGATTTTGCTAACTTTGTCAAGCAATTGCTAGAACCATAGTTCTAAAAAGTACAGCTAGATATGATTCGGTGGTTATGTCAAGCCCTTTCCTAGCCCACCTGTGCTTGCCTACGCTAGCCGCTAGTTGCGCAAGATGGCAAGCAGGGTAAGGTTACAACTTGCAGACGGTGCCAGCAGATAGGCCGCAGAGCAGGGCAGCCGAGTGCGAACCCAGACCCGCTTTGGTGTATAATAGGCGGGATGAAGCTGCCAACTCTGCTCCAACTTGTTCTCGTTGCTGCCCTCGTGCTACTGCCTACTGTCTGCCTCTGCCAGTTGTCGCTCGGCCAGACGATGCACCATCACGCCAGCAGGATTGTGCAAGAGGGAGAGCAGGCCGAGGAGATGGCGGCCAATAGCTGCGCTCCTGCTCGTCACCACGATGGCGTGGTTGAGAGCGATCCTCTGCTGAGTGCGGTGCTACCCACCCAACAGTTCCTAGCGGTCAGCCCCCACGTTGCCAGAGAGCGGCTAGGGCCAGCCCCCGCTCCCAGCCAGCAACGCCCCGCCCCAGCCGAACACCCACCGAACGCTACTTGACTTGAGGCGACCAAACCACATACTAGCTTACAAGAAAGGTTGAACCATGCAGCGTTCCAACATAGCGGCCCGCCTGTTGCTGCCCGCTTTCCTCCTCGTTCTCGCTCTCGGCTTGCTGACCAGCAACGCCGCCGCCCATGCCCGCCTCCAGAGTGCCAGCCCCAGTGATGGTGAAGTGCTGAGCAGCCAGCCTAGCAGCGTCACTGCCACCTTTGGCGAAGAAACCGCGCTCACTGGCAGCAAGTTCGAGGTTTACTTCACCCCAACTGGTGGCAGCGAGCAGCGGGCAGATACTGCCAGTAGCCCCGTAGACCCCAACGAGCGTAGCAAAATGAGCGCGACGCTTAAAAGCGGTCTTGGTGAAGGCAAGTACATCGTGCGCTGGACTACCCTCACCGAAGATGACAACGGCAAGGCCGAGGGCAGCTTCAGCTTTACCGTTGCTAGCGGCAGCACGGCCAGTGGGCCAACTGGCAAGACTGGCACCATGCAGGAGCAGGAGCCGACCAGCCCCAGCAGCTTGCCGACAACCGGCGGCGGCGGCCTGCTCCCCTTTGGTCTGCTTGCGCTAGCGGTATTGGCACTCGGCCTCGCACTGCGCTTGACAGGGCGCAGGGTGATGCGGTAATATAGGAATATGACATGCTTTTGCCAGCACCATCAGGCATACGCAGCGGAGTAGCTCGTCCAGGGTCTGGACGGGGAGTGCTTCGCTGCACAAGGGCTAGCCAAACGGCTGGCCCTTTTCGTTGGCAGCAACCAGGGGAGGCAGGATGATTGCAGAGAGCAGGAAACTAACGCGCCTGAAGGGAATGGTTGACGTGCTGCCAGAGGAGGCGGAGCGGAGGGCGCACTTGGCGGCTCAGCTTGCGGGCTGCTACGCCCGCGCAGGCTACCTACCGCTGGAGACACCGCTGCTGGAACGTAGCGAACTGCTGCTGCGGCGAGCGGGTGACCAGTTGGCCGAACGGCTGTACAGCTTTGAGCATCGCGGGCGGCAACTGGCCTTGCGCCCAGAGTTCACCACTGGGGTTGCCCGCGCCTACATCGAAGGGGGCATGAGCGGCACGCCTACCCGCCTGCGCTACAGCGGCCCAGTATTTCTGGAGAACCCCGGTCGCGGTCGCCCACGCCAATTCACCCAGGCGGGCTTTGAGTTGATCGGGGCGGCAGGGCCACGAGCGGATGCGGAGGCTTTGACGCTGGCCGCCGCCACCATGGAAGGGCTGCGCGGCTGGAACATCGAAGTCGGCCACCTGGGGCTAGTCAGCATCTTGCTCGACCAACTCGGCCTCGATCACCAGGCCAGCAGCCTGCTAGTCGCTAACCTCGAAAACCTCAACCGCCCTGGGCGCAGTCGCCTCTACGTGGAGGAGCGGCTAGCTCCCTTCTACGGCCCCCTATCCGACCCTCCTGCCCTTGAGGCAGCGGCTGGCAGGGAGCGCATCAGTGGCGAAGCGGCTCTGGCCCTGTTTGCCAGCAGCAATGACGGTGCGCAGGGCGAAGTTTATGACCGGCTGCGGATCAAGATGGGGCGGCGGCAGCAGAGCGGTCTGGTCGGGCGTGGCCTGGCCCTGCTGGACGAGTTGAGTAAAGCGGCGGGCGAACCCTTCGCTGCGCTGGCGGCGGCACGGGCGATCTTGCGCGCCCACGGCCTGGATGGGCGGGGGAGCGTAATCCTGGACGAGCTTGAGCGTACCTTCAATATCGCAGCTGGGGGAGTGCCGCTGGAGCGCGTGCGCCTCAACCTGGCCTTTGGCCGTGGCCTCCTCTACTACACTGGTATCCTCTTTGAAGTACGCAGCCCCAGTCTACCCGATGATGCGCCGCTCGGTGGAGGGGGTCGCTACGACGACCTGATCGCCGCCCTCGGTGGCCCACCTACCCCTGCCTGCGGCTTCGCCTGCACCCTGGAACGGCTCAGTGCCGCCCTCGTCAGCGAGAGGGAGCTACCACCACTCAGGTATCATCTCATGGTTGTTCCGCTTGGTAGTGATGATGTGGAGGCGGCTCTACAACTGGCAGCCCGTCTGCGAAAGATGGGCAAGAGGGTGGAGATGGAGGTGGTAGAACGCAAGCTGGATGCTTCCTTGCGCTATGCTGATCGGGCTAAGATCAGCACTGTCTTCATGATCGGCCCTGACGAAAGGGCGGGGGGCTACGTCACCTTGCGTGACATGAGTGAACACACGGAGCGACGGATCGCACTAACCAGGCTGGAAACAGTAGACTGGGTGGGGGATACCAACGATGAATGACAAACAAACCATCCGCATTGCCCTGGCTAGCAAGGGTGAGCTTGAGCAACCCACCCTGGACTTCCTGGCGAAGTGCGGGCTGGCAGTGAGCAAGACCAACCCACGCCAGTACATCGCCACCATCCCCGCGCTACCGGGGGTCGAGGTGATCTTCCAGCGGCCACCCGACATCGTGACCCTGGTGCGCGAGGGTGACGCTGACCTGGGCATCACTGGCTACGACCTGGTGGCCGAGGCAATCGGCCTGCTAGACGAGGACATCGAGCCGGGCAAGCTGCGCGAGGACGGTGATCTGCTGGTCTTGCACGAGGCACTGGGCTACGGCAAGTGCGCCCTGGTGCTGGCGGTACCAGAACAGTGGCTGGACGTGGAGACCACCGCCGACCTGATCGGGGTAGCAGCCTACACGAGGGAGAAGCACGCCCGCAGCTTGCGGGTCGCCACCAAGTACCCATCCCTGGTGCGGGCCTTCCTCTACCGCAAGGGTCTGACCAGCTTCAACACAGTGGCGGCCAGCGGCGCGCTAGAGGCGGCCCCCACCACTGGCATCGCCGACCTGATCGCCGACATCTCGGCCAGTGGCACGACGCTGCGCGAGAACCGACTACGCGTGTTGCCTGACGGCACGGTAGTCAAGGCGCAGGCGGTATTGATCGGCAACAAGCGCAATCTACGCCAACACGAGCAGGCGTTGGCCGCCGCCTGCACCATGCTGGAACTGATCGAGGCTTACCAGAAGGCGCGCCAGTACACCACACTGACGGCCAACCTTGCGGCAGAGTCGGCCTCGGCGGCAGCGGCAGCGATCAGCAGCCTGCCCGACTGTGGTGGGCTACTCGGCCCCACCGTTAGCTCCGTCTACCAACAAGCAGGTGGCAGCACCTGGTACACTGCTAGCATTGTGATCGAGAGCAGCAAGCTGGTCGCTGCTGTGCAGCAGCTACGCTCGGTTGGCAGCCACAGCATCACGGCAGCCCCTGTCGGCTACCTGTTTGGCGAGAGTAGCCCGCTGGTCGAACGCCTGCTGGCGCGCGTGAAGAAGTGAGAGGGTAGCGGCCAAATGTGACCGCTGCTGGGTTAGCACAAGATGAGGAACAGCACGTCAAAGGCGGGTGGGGTTTGACGCTAGGCTGCAAAAAGGGTATAATGTTGTGAAATCGCTTGCGGGTTAGCAGTGCAGGCTGGGCTAGACCCAGGGTGCCAAACCAGCCGCGAGCCGAACAACCAAGCACACATAGGAGATTTTCATCAGTGAAGAGGACTTACCAGCCTAAGAAGACCCACCGCCAGCGGCGGCACGGCTTCCTGTCGCGGATGGCGACCAGGGGGGGCCGTGACGTGATTGCCGCCCGCCGCCGCCGAGGCCGTTCCCGGCTTACGATCAGCGACAACTAACCTACCATGCTACGGGCTACCCGCCTCAAGCGGGAGGCTGATTTCAACCGGGTGCGCGAGCGAGGGCGTAACTATAGCAACCGCTATATTGCCCTCTACGCCCTCCGCAACGAACTTGAGCGTAGTAGAGTGGGCATCGCAGCCGGTAAGAAGTTGGGTAAGGCCCACGTGCGAGTTAGGGTCAAGCGTCTACTGCGCGAAGCGATCCGCCTGCGCTATGTCCGCATCCAGCCCGGCTGGGACTTGCTACTTGTTGCTCGTGCTGCCTGCGTTGACCAGAAACTAGCTACCGTTGCCCCTGCTGTCGAAGAAATACTACGCCGCGCTAGCCTGCTTGCCCGCGCCCCAGCCAACCTACAGACCCCAGATTAACAGCCGAACCTGGCGCAACTGGGCCAAAATGAAACATATTTTTCTCTTGCTTATCAAAGTATACCAGATGACCTTCAGCAAGGTGCTGCCGCCCAGTTGCCGCTTCTATCCAAGTTGCAGCCACTACGGCTACGAGGCGGTTCAGAAGTATGGCGCGCTGAAGGGGGGTTGGCTGGCGGTTAGGAGAGTCGCTCGCTGCAATCCCTTTCATCCTGGCGGCTATGACCCCGTGCGCTAGCGGCTGCGAGCCAAATGCGCCTTTGAAGGAGTACAATTCATGCCTCATCCCTTTGCTAACGGTATCTTCTTCTTCGACATCTTCCTCCCCATTGTCAACGGTGCGAAGTGGGTACTTGAGAGCCTCAGCCACCTGACCGGCAACACGGGCATCGCCCTGATCCTCTTTACCATCATGCTGCGCCTGCTCACCCTGCCGCTCACGATGAAGTCTATGCGCTCGGCCCTGGTGATGCAAGAGTTGCAACCAATGGTCAAGGAAATCCAGAAGGAGCATAAGGGCGACCAGCAGGCGATCATGCAGCAAACCCAGTCGCTCTATGCCCGCTATGGGGCTAGCCAGTTCAGCGGCTGCTTGCCCGCTTTGCTGCAACTGCCGGTCTTCATCATCCTTAGCTCCGCCGTCAACGCCCTCGCCTATGACTCTGCCTTCCGCGCCACTGGCTTCCTCTGGGTGCCAGACCTCAGCAAGCCCGACCCCCTGCACATCCTGCCTGTCCTCTCCGGCCTTGCCCAGTTCGTCTCGGTCAAGATGGCACTGCGGACGGTCAAGGATGCCGACACCCAGGTTAAGCTGATGAACACCCTCTCCACCACCCTGTTCCCCGCAATGGCCGTGCTGTTCGCCTGGACATGGTTCGCTGGCCCGGTCATCTACTGGGTAACGAACAGTGTGATTGCGGCGGTGCAGAGCTACTTCATCAACGGTTGGGGCAGCCTGCGCGAAATCCTACCTTTCCTGCCCACCCGCAAGGTGCGCCGCTCTGTCCTTGTGCAGCTTAGTGATGACCAGATCGAGGCAAACAAGGCAAAGAAGAAGACTGGCGTGATGAGCAAGATGATCGAGAAGAGCATGGAAGCGAACGCCGAGTCCGAGCGGCTGAAGGCAGAGCGGGCTGGCGGTGGCAGCACCACCAGCGTCACGCGCCCCAGTGCCAGCCTGCGCCCAAACCCAGCGACCGCAGGGAATGGCAATGGTACGGCGGCTCGCAAAACCGCGAAGGTTAGTGGGGGCTACTACTCTGCCCTCAGCGAAGAACTGAAGCGCGAGGCCGCTAGTACGAGCAACGGTAGCAAAGCCAATGGCACGATGGCTGTCAGCACTAATGGTAGCAGCAATGCCCCGGCCCGCGCCCCGCAACTCAGCTACGACGAGATGATGGCCCGGCGCAACAAGAAGACCAAGAAGTGAACATTCGCGCAGACCTTGCGTGCTGACCGCTAGCCAGAGGGGTATTTCCCTCTGGCTCGTCCTATATCTGGCCGACAGTGGCCCGCCCTCGTGGGCGTAATTCGACCGTCACCCCGCAGGGTGAGCTAGCGAAGAAGGGGAGAGCTATGTACAGCGTAGAGATTCAGGCGCAGACCGTCGAAGAAGCCGTCCGCCTGGCGTTGGAGCAGATGGGGCGCACCCGCAATGAGGTTGTCAGCGAGGTACTCAGCCACAGCGAGGATGAGGTACTGGTACGCGTCAGCGTCAAGCCCGAAATCCTGGCCCGCATCCAGCAGGCGGGGCAGCGGCGCAGCCCATCTGAAGCAACGATGGCCCCCCCTGCTGTCGCCAGCCCGCAACCCGACCAGAGCGGCGAGAGCAGTGGGCGGCGTGGCCCAGTCTACAGCGACCCAGAAGCGATCCCCCCCGCTGATGGCCGCTTCGTATCGCAAACAGCCCGCGCCTATGGTACTGGCCGCAGCCGCGAGGAGCGTAGTGGCTATGGCGACCGCCGTAGCAGCGGTGGCGGTTACGGCGGCAATCGCAGCGGTGGCGGCGGTTATGCGGGCAACCGCAGCAGCGGTGGCGGCTATGCGGGCAACCGCAGTAGCGGTGGTGGTGGCTATGGTGGTAGTCGCGGCGGCTACGGTGGACGCGACAGCGAACGCAGCGGTGGCTTCAGCCAGCGGTCGGAGAGCTTTGAGCGCGATGTGCGCCAGGCGACCCTGGCCGAGTACGAGAACGAAGGCGCAGTGTTGGCGGGTGAGACGCTAGAGGACTTGCTCGATCTGCTCAACATCCACGCTAATGTCGCCCAACGCGATCCCAAGCAGGAGACCCCAGAGGGGATGTCCGACGTTCGCACCCTGGTACTGGAAGTCTACGAGGTGGAGACCGCCGACAAAGGGCTGCTGATCGGCAAGCGTGGCGAGAACCTCAATGCGCTGCAATTCGTCCTCAATATCGTGCTGGGTAAGCGGATGAAGGGATGGGAGCGGGTAATCATTGATGTAGAAGGCTACCGTGTGCGCCGCACCGATCAACTGAGCCGCCTGGCCCAGCGCATCGCCGAACAGGTGTTGGACACCAACCAGCCCTATGCAATGGAGCCACTGCCGCCAGCCGAGCGGCGCATCATCCACCTTGCCCTGCAAGAGTCGCCCGATGTGTACACCGAGAGCGAGGGTGAGGGGCGCGAACGCCACGTGGTGGTGATGAAGAAGGGGCCAGACTACGTTGCCAAGCCGAAGCTGAGTGGGCGGATCGAGGAGGAGCCGGATGTGGTAGACTACGGCGACCCCAGCGAACTGCTCCAGGATTAGCCGCTGCCTGCAAGGAACAACAGTGTGGCGATATGGGCTGCCTCCGAGGAGGAGGCCCTCCGCCTTGCCCTTGAGCAGCTAGGCCGCACTCGCGCCGAGGTAGTTAGCACGGTGCTAGAGCGCACAGAGGATGAGGTGCTGGTGGCGGTGGCTCTGCGCCCTGCGGTAGCTGCCGCGATCAGCCAGCCACCCACTGCTAGCCCCCACCAAACCGCCAGCCCTTTGCCCAAGCACCAACCCAGCCCGCCAGTACTAGATGACTTTAGCGACGATTTTGCCCGGCTTGCTGCTGAAACGCTGGAGGATTTGCTCGACCTGCTAGGCGTGGGTGGCGAAGTGAAGCAGCGCGACCCTGCCAGCCTACCGCCTGGCCTGCTGCCAGAATGCGGCGTGGTGCTGGCTGTCTACGGGGCAGAGCGCGAAGCGGTTGGCCTGCTGATTGGCCGCTACGGGCAGACGCTCGATGCACTCGAACTGATCCTCAACCAAATCCTGGCCCAGCAGCAGAGTAGCTACAGCGATGTAGTAGTCGATGTGGATGACAGCCGCCTGCACCGGGCCGCCCTGCTAACTAGCTCGGTGCGCGAGATGGCGGCTACTGTGCAGCGCAGCGGCGCACCAGCTCACCTCGTTCCCCTCTCCGCCAGTGAGCAGCGCATCGTCCGCACTGTTGTGGGTCAAAGCAACGGCTTGCGCCTGCGCTATGCGGGTGAGGGGAGGGAGCGGCACCTGCTGATCGCCGCCGCTGGTTCGACCGCTGGCAACTACAAGCCCGCTGAACTAGCAGCCCTCGCGCGGGAACTTGCCCGCGAAGTCGTCCGCAGCGGTCAGCCAGTGGTGATGGAGCCGCTACCCGCCAACCAGCGCAAGGTGGTTCACAGCACCCTCCTGCGCCACCCGCTGGTGCAGAGCAAGAGCAGCGGCGGCGGGGTCAACCGCCACGTAGTGATCCGCCTGCGAGCGGCCAGCGCGACGAGCGATGAAGAAGGCGAATGATGATTGATTACCTGGTGGTCGGTCACATCTGCAAGGATTTGCAGCCAGACGGCAGCTACACCCTCGGCGGCAGCGTCCTCTACTCGGCCCTGACTGCCCGCGCCCTCGGCTACCAGGTGGGGCTGTTCACCCGTGCCGCCAGCGACCCCGCCTTTGACGCACTGCTCCATCAGAGCCTACCAGGGATCGAGGTCTTCCGCCAACCAGCCTTCGCCACCACTACCTTCGAGAACATCTACGATGGGGGCAGCCGTCAACAGTACCTGCGCGCCTACGCCTTCCCGCTCAACCTGAAGCTGCTGCCACCATCATGGGCGCAGGCAAAGGTGCTACACCTCGCCCCTGTTGCGCGGGAGATAGATGAGGGCGAGGCGGCCCACCTGCTGCAAGCACGCCGGGGCAGTGGGGCGATTAGTGGCCTCACCCCTCAGGGTTGGCTGCGCGAGTGGCGCGACGATGGTGGCAAGGTCTTCTTCCACCGCTGGCCGGAGGCGAAGGAGCTACTACCCCTCAGCGACGCGCTAATCTTTAGCGAAGAAGATGTAGCCGCTGCCCCAGAATTGACCGCCGAGTACAGCCGCCTCGCACCGTTGACTGCGGTGACCGAAGGGGCGCGGGGGGCGACGATCTACCAGGCAGGCAGGCGGATCGTGCAGCAGTCTGCTTTCGCCACCACCCAGGTTGACCCCACTGGGGCGGGTGACGTGTTCGCGGCTAGCTTCCTGCTTACTCTGCAAGCGAGTGGTGACCCACGGCGGGCTGCGACTGTTGGCTGCGCCGCTGCCAGCTTCGCTGTTGAGCAACCAGGATTGCGTGGAGTACCAACCGCCACGATGGTGCGAGAGCGGTTGGCAGCACACGGCTATGCTGACTATCTCTAAACTGGGCGGGGTATGTGATGTACAACGACACCATTGTAGCAATAGCAACCCCTGCGGGTGAGGGGGGGATCGGCATCGTGCGGATCAGCGGGCCGCAGGCACGGGCGATTGCCGAACGGCTCTGTGGCAAGCCGCTGCTGGATCACCAGCTTAGCTACGCTCGCCTGCACTCCGAAGGGGCAGTGCTGGATGAGGTGATGGTTGCACTGATGCTAGCTCCGCGCAGCTACACCCGCGAGGATGTAGTAGAGATCAGCGGGCATGGTGGGGCTGCCAACCTTGCGCGCATCCTCGGTGCTGTGCTGGCGGCGGGTGTTCGCCAAGCGGGGCCAGGCGAGTTCACCCTGCGCGCCTTCCTCAATGGGCGGCTCGATCTAGCCCAGGCCGAGGCGGTGCTAGACATCATCACCGCCCAGACCCGGCCCGCCCTTGATGCTGCTCAGGCTCAACTTGGTGGTCGCTTGAGCGACGAACTGGCGGTAGCACGAGCGGCATTGCTAACGGCACTGGCGCACATCGAAGCCAGCCTCGACTTCCCAGAGGATGAGGTGCCAACCCCTGACGTGCGCCTGGAGCTTGAGCAGGCAGCGGCGGCCTTGACCCGCCTGCTGGACACGGCGCGGGCTGGCATCCTCTACCGCCAGGGTCTGCGTGTCGCCATCGTCGGCAAGCCGAACGTGGGCAAGTCCAGTCTGCTCAACGCCCTCCTTGGTGTGGAGCGAGCCATCGTCACCCCCATTGCTGGGACGACCCGCGACACGGTGGAGGAGGGGGCTAGTATGGCGGGCATCCCTCTGCTGCTGATCGACACGGCAGGCATTCGGGCTGAAGCGGGTGATGCTGTGGAGCAGATTGGCATTGAGCGTAGCAGGCAGGCAATCCAGCGGGCCGACTTTGTGATACTGGTGCTGGACGGCAGTGCGCCGTTGGACGAGGCAGATCGGGCGGTGATTGCGGTGGTGCAAGAGGCGGGCGGCCGGCTGCTGGTTGCCCTCAACAAAGCCGATTTGCCACCGCTGCTGGGGACTGCCTCCCTACGTACGCTCTTGCCCAATGCTACCCTCGTTCCTACTAGCGCATTGCAAGGACAGACCGCCGCCCTGGAGCAGGCGATCACCCAACTGGCCCTCGGTGGCTTGCAGCCGCAGGCGGGCCAGCCGCTCGTGACCAGCACCCGCCACCAAGAGGCGATCAACAGGGCAGCAGGCCATGTGCAGGCCGCCCGCGAGAGCGACGCACCACCAGACCTGCTGGCGGTCGAAATCCGCGCAGCCCTGGCCGCTATCGGGGAAGTGACTGGCGAGACGATTGGCGAAGACCTGCTAGATCAGATATTTAGCCGCTTCTGTATCGGGAAGTGACCAGTTGTGGCAAACAGAGTGTCAGCAGAAGTAGTTGATGGCATAGTAGATGCTTTTATGGGCAGCAGCTACATGGCGATGAGGAGGAGTAAGAAGTTGGCTAGCAAGCAGATGAAGAAAGTATTGATCACTGGCGGTGCAGGCTTCGTCGGCAGTAACCTGACCGCCTCGTTGCTGGCAGAGGGGGTGGCCGTCACCGTTTACGACAACCTCAGCCGGGTGGGGGCGGAGCGTAACCTCGCCTGGCTGCAAGAGCAGGGCAGAGGGCTGCGCTACATCGCAGGCGACGTGCGCGACAGTAGCCTGCTCAACCACACCTTGCGGCAAGGGCAGTTCGATACCGTCTTCCACCTGGCAGCACAGGTGGCAGTTACCACCTCGGTGGCTGATCCACGCAGCGACTTTGAGGTGAACGCCCTCGGCACCTTCAACCTGCTCGAAGCGGTACGCAACAGCGGCTACAACGGCCACGGCGCGCCAGCTCTGTTCCTGACCAGCACCAACAAGGTCTATGGCGGCCTCGAACACCTCGGCGTACAGTTGCAGGGCGACCGCTATGCCTATGCCGACCGCGAGGGGGTAGATGAGGGCTGCCCGCTCGACTTCCACTCCCCCTACGGCTGCTCGAAGGGGGCAGCCGACCAGTATGTGCGCGACTACGCCCGTATCTACGGCATCCCCAGCGTAGTATTCCGTATGTCGTGCATCTACGGTCCCCACCAGTTTGGCAATGAGGATCAGGGCTGGGTAGCCCACTTCCTGATCGCCGCAGTCAAGGATCAGCCGCTCACCATCTATGGCGACGGCAAGCAGGTGCGCGACATCCTCTTTGTCGAAGACCTGCTACGCGCCTTCAAGCTGGCTCGCCGCCAGATCGCGACCACTAGAGGGCAAGTCTACAACATCGGCGGTGGCCCCCAAAACACGCTAGCAATATGGCAAGAGTTCAGCGGGCTGATCAAGCTGCTGCACGGCAAGATACCACCCGTCAGCTTCAGGGCATGGCGACCTGGTGACCAGCCGATCTACGTTAGCGACACGCGCAAGGCCCACGCCGATTTCGGTTGGCAGCCAGCGGTTGGCGTGCAAGAGGGCATCCGCCGCCTCTATGAGTGGATACGGGCCAACCCCGCCCTGTTCGAGCGCAGCCCGCAACTCTCTGGCTTCAGCCCAGCAACACCAGCCGACTTCACCGGCGGCGTGCAGTAAAGCTCAAGGTACAGGCTTGCCCGCCTGACAGAGGACGACGCGATTGGCGGCAGCCGTATGGTACTCGTACTGCTGGTCGTTGTAGGCAAGAACGACGAGGTAGCCAGGGGTGATCACGTCGGCATAGCTAGTATTGGGTGCAGGGCAACCAAGGCTGCTGTCGCTCCACTGCTTGACGCTGACGCTGACTAGCTGTACTGCGGCGGCTTCACCTTGCACCCGACGGGCGAGGTCGTTGCTAGCTGCCTGCACTGCCTGTGCCTGCTCCAGGCTGCTGCTGCTGCCACAGGTGACGACAGTGCCACCCACATTGGCGTGGTACTCAGTCTGCTGCCCGTTGGCGGCAAGGATGATCGTGTAGCCAGGGACGATCACCTGCATATACATCTTGCCCTTCTCCTCACAACCCAGCGCACTGTTACGCCATTTCGTCTCCTTCACACTGACCACGTTGATCGACTCTGCGCCCACGCCAGCCCTTGCCGCGAGATCAGCCTTCGCGTTGGCGACGGCGAGATTAGCTTCGGCAGGCCAGTTGCCGCCGCTGCTGGGGGAATTAGTTGCTTGCACTGGTACCTCCGTAGGTTTGGGTGTGCTGGTCGGGCGGCTCGGTGTGACAGTTGGCTGCCCTGTAGTAGCAGTTGCGGCGGGCCGTCGGGTGGCAGTTGCTGGTGCAGAGACAGTAGTCAGTGGCTTTGCGGTGGCAGTCGGCGGCTTTGTAGTGGCGGTTGCTGGTGCTGCCATAACAGTCGGTGGCTCACTGGTGACGGTCGGCTGTGCCTCAGCGGTCAGTACATCGGGATTAGCCACTGCTACGCTGGTCGCGCTGGGTGGGGCCTCTGTGATGGTCGGCAATGCGGCAGCGACCACCACTGTGCTGGTCGCCAGGGTGAGGGCTGTCGGGCTGATGGCGACGACGCTGGCCGCCGCTTGACTGGTGGCGGTTGGGGACGGCGACTCGCCACCGCAGGCGGCCAGCAAGGTGACGGTTAGCACAACTACAGCAATGCTCTTTAGCTTCTGCACAACTAATCTCCTCTAGCTCCACCCACGCCGTACGCGCCGGGTGCTACTAATAGAACGAATGGCAGCACGATTCGTTCCACTAGGGCCGGTTAGCCGTCTTCGCAGGCAACTTCGCCAGCCCATGTGTTACAATAGAAGGAAGCAAATCCAGCAACCCGGAGAAATAAATGGCAATAAAGGCTACGCTCAAACCGATCCCGCGCATTAAAGACCACCCGCTGCTCGGCAGCTTCCGCGAGTTCAACAGCAACCGACTTGCCCTCTTTCGGCGGGTCGAACAGGAATGCGGCGAGATTGGCAGCTTTGGCATGGGGCCGTTTCCGGCTACGATGCTCAACAGTAGCGAATTGGTACAGCAGGTGTTGGTCGATCAAGCCGATGCCTTCAGCAAGAACAGCCCCCAGTACAATGCGATGCGCCCCGTCTCTGGCAACGGCCTGCTCAGCAGCGAGGGTGACTACTGGAAGCGGCAGCGCAAGCTGATGGCTCCTGCCTTCGTCCCCCGACGGATCGCAGCCTATGCCGAGACGATGGTAGCTTATACTGCGCAAATGCAGGCGGGTTGGCGGCAGGGTGAGACGGTTGATATCCACAAGGAGATGATCCGCCTGACGATGAGCATCGTTGGCAAGACGCTGTTTGATGCCGAGGTGTTCAGTGAGGCGGACGGGTTGGGGGCAGCCTTCCACACCGCCGCCGAGTACATCAACCAGATCGGCTCCAACATCCTCAGTGCGCCGCTGGCCTGGCCGAGCGAGCGCAACCGCCATACTCGTGCTGCCCTACACCTGATCAAGAGCCGGGTTGGTGGCATGATCGCCGAACGCCGCAACGCGCCAGAGGAGCATGGCGACCTCCTGGCAATGCTAATGGCCGCCCGCGACGAGCAGGGGCAGGGCATGACCGAGGAGGGCATCCTGGACGAACTGATCACCCTCTTTCTGGCTGGGCATGAGACGACCGCCAACTCCTGGGCCTGGGCCTTCTATCTGCTGGCGAGCAACCCCGCCGCTTACGCAAAGGTGCAGGGCGAAGTCGGCAGCGTGCTAGCTGGAAGGGCCGCCACCGCCGCTGACCTGCCGCACCTGATCTACACCACACAAGTGCTGAAGGAGTGCCTGCGCCTGTTCCCTGCTGCCTACATCATGACCCGCGTGGCTATTCGCGATGTGAACCTGGGCGGCTACCTGATCAAACAACGCTTCCCGGTGATCATCAGCCAGTACGCGATCCAGCGTTCGGCCCGCTACTTCCCCGACCCCGACCACTTCGATCCAGATCGTTTCACACCCGCGCACGAAAAGCGGCTGCCGCGCCATGCCTGGATGCCCTTCGGGGCGGGGGCGCACACCTGCATTGGCAGCCACTTTGCGCTGATGGAAGGGCTGCTGATCCTCGCCACCCTCGCTCAACGCTGCACCCTGCACCTCGTCCCCCAGCAGCGCATCCTGCCTCAGGCCGGGATCGCCATCTTCCCCAAGTACGGGATCAGGATGTGGGTGGAGAACAGGGTTTGAGGCGGGGCCTCGCTAGATCGCCAGCAAGCCCGCGCGCAAGTGGCTGAGCATGAGAGCTGGCACTCGCTCCTCGATCTGATCAGCGAAGCCAGGGAAGCCGCCCCAGGCAAAGCAAAGTCGCAGGTAGCTGACGAAGGTCAGCCCATACGGTGTACCGACCAGCAGCCCATCCATGTGCGAGTCAACAACCGTCACGGCGTAGGGTGGGCCACCACTGATCTCCGCTTTGTGGTAAAAGTCAGGGGCGATTACGACTGGGCTAACGGTCTTGGGGCCGCCAAACACCTCCTTGTAGGTTTTTAGCTCCCAGCCTGGGTATCGGTCTACCAAAGCCTCTACTGGGCCAGCCCCAGAAGCTACGACCGCTAGGCCATTCTTGACCAGCACCATCTGCGCGTCACCATGTTCCGCTACCCACTCTGCGCCTTCAGCCTCGGATTCGTACTCGCCAATTGCTACATCTATCGGCTCTACTACCAGTGGGTCAGTGCAAATTACTTCTTTGGGCTTGAGGCTGCGGTCGAGATCGGGGTGCCAATGGTTGCCCGTGCGCCACCGGATCGACTCTGCGCTCTTGATTATGCTGCTGGGGTAGCCTTCCACCGGCCAGTCGGGATGCGTACCCATCAAGTTAACTGTACCAACAAGCTCGTAGAAGGTACGCAGTGGGATAGGTAGCGGGCCACCGATCAGGGCTTCAAGCCTTGCGATCTCTGCCTCTACTTCTCCTTTTGGGTGGGCGTAAACCGACTCCTCATAGGCGAACCAGTAGCCCTCGTCACGTAGTCTGGCGACCAGGGTCTCTACGTTGGACCGCACCCGCCGCATAGTCTCCCTTGCCACTGCCAGTGCGTCGGCATACAGCGGCTCCTCGCGCACTGCTGCGCCGATTGCGTCCAACTCAGACCACACCTGCTCACGTTCGCCCACCAGGTAGCGAGTAAGGTAGGTCGTCATCAACAGCCCCCCAGAGTACACCGCAAGGGTACGCCTATATGCTACGGCCCACCAGGCTGATCACTGAAGATACTCCTTCAACATATTGCCGCCATAGCGCGAGTGGCGCAGTTTACGCAGGATTTTCGCCTCTATCTGGCGGATGCGTTCGCGGGTAATGCCGAACTCCTGGGCCACCTCCTCCAGAGTGCGGTAGTGGCCGTCTTCCAGACCGAAGCGCAGCTTGATGATCTTGCGTTCGCGCTCTGGCAAGTTTTGCAGCACCTCGTCGATCTGCTCTTTAAGTAGCTGCTGGGCCGCCTCGTCCATTGGGGTCGCCACCTTCTCATCTTCGATGAAGTCACCGAGGAAGCTATCCTCATTGTCGTCCATTGGGGCTTCCAGGCTGATCGGGTGCTTGGCGATCTCCATGATGCGCTGCACCTTCGCGGGGGCAATACCGAAAGCCGTTGCCAACTCTAGCTCAGTCGGCTCGCGCTGCAAGCTCTGCTGCAACTCGTGCGAAACCTTCCGCATCCGCGCTATCGTCTCACTGACGTGGACGGGCAGGCGGATGGTACGGCTCTGGTCGCTGATGGCGCGGGTGATCGCCTGACGAATCCACCAGGTGGCATAAGTGCTGAACTTGAAGCCCTTGCGGTGGTCGAACTTGTCCGAAGCACGCATCAGGCCGATGTTGCCCTCCTGGATCAGGTCGAGCAGGTTGAGGCCGCGATTGATGTAGCGGCGGGCGATACTGACGACCAGGCGCAAGTTGGCCTGTACCAGCAGGGTACGCGCCTCATGACCGCTGACAATATCGCGCTCAAGCTGGTGTCGCTCTACCGCCGTCACCCGACCCAGGGCAGCAATGCTCGGTTCGAGCAGATGGACGCGGGGCAGTTCGGGCAATTCCGCCAGCCAGGGCTGCTCGGTGGCCGCCGACTCGCCACTGTAGAGGCGGGTGTGCGCCCTTTTGCCAGCCTCAATACGGTGGGCCAGTTCTGCCTCGTCTACTGCTTTGAGCAGAGCGGTGCGGCCAATCTCGCGCAGGTAGAGGCGAACCGGGTCGTCGGTGCTGAGGCCGTCGAGGGAGAGGGTGTGTTCGAGGTCGCGTTCGAGGTCGGCAACGGCGCGAGCAGCTTCGGCTTCCAGTTCAGCTAGCTTGGCAGGCGACACGTCGGTGATCTCCTCAACGCTGATCGTCGCCTCATCCTCGTCCTCGCTCACCTCCTGCAGCAGGTTGTAGACTACTTCGATCTCGTCCACCTCAGTGGCATGGGTGGCTAGGAGGGGGGTAGCCGCGGTTTTGCCCAGTGCTGGGACAGCCACGCGACTACGCCGCCCACGCTTAGCGGGAGTACCGGTCGGCTCAGGTTGCATATGTGGGTCAGTGTTCACCTTGTCCCCCGCTTCCGCCAAGCTCTACCTACCCTAACTCTAGCTCAATGCTCCGCAAGCCGCCCACTTCACTGCTATCGTTCAGCCCGCGCAGGCTGGGCCGCTGGCGACCACCGCCCGCTGCCGCTCCGTCGCTGCTGGCGACAGTGCTGCTGCCAGTATAATCGTCCTGCCCCAGAGCGTCAACCCTATCATGCTTCTCGATGCCACGCACACCAGCATCCAACAGCGAACGGCCAGCCAGCAACAGGTGGCGGCGGAAGTTGCGCGCGTGGCGGGCAGTGCTGGCGGGCAGCAGCCAGCGTTCCAGGTAGCCCAGCAGGTCAGGTAGGCTCTCGCCTCCCTCCTCGTCCGCATCGTCCACCAGGCGGCGGCTACCAAAGCTGAGGTCAACATCCTCATCCATCACCGTTGCATCGGCCATCTGCACCTGCGCTTGCACCTGCGTACCGCCGATAAAGACCCCCTCACCAGTTTCCATGTCGATGAACAAGGTATCACCCGTGTTGGTGTTTTTGATCACCAATGCCTCAACCTGGCTGGCCTCCACTCCGCTACTGTGCTGCACCTGACCACCAACGTTAGACTGCTCATCGTCCGCTTGTTCCTGCCGCGTCTGCTCGTCATCCGCCATCGTCCTGCCTCCTCTAGTGCTAACCCCTGTTGCTGGGGTTCTTAGCTGAAGTTGATCAATAGCCTGCCATCCTCCAGGCGCGCCCCATGCGGTTTGAGGGCCGTGAGGACGCGAGGTAGGATAATATTCCGTTTGTAGAAGCCAACCTGGATGATCAGTTCGTCGCCCGCTTGCTTAAGGTCAATATCGCTCTTTTCGGCGAGGGGCAGCGGCAGACTGAGGACGTAGCCCTTGCCCTTCGCCAGCGGCAGCACTGACTGCGCCTGGCCTGCGAAGAAGACAGCAGCTGGGTCGCGGTCGCCGTAGACTGCCTCGGCCATCCGCCCCAGCATAGTCAGGCCCACTACTTCCTGGTCGAAGAAGGGGGCGGTGAGGATCGGCAGGGGGCTGAAAGCCTCGTCGATCAGGCCACGATAGCGTTGCTGGCTTTCCTTCCAGGCCGCAAAGTAGGGGTCGTTGACCTCCTGGGGGATCACCCGGTTGCACACGATCAGGTCGGTGGGGTAGCCGAACAGGTTGAGGTAGGTGTAGGTGCGCTGTGCCTCTTTGACCACCATCTTCTCGGCGTTGAGGACGATGCGTACTGCGCTCTCCTGTGGGTTGGCGAGGATAGTGCGGATGCGCTCCAGTTGCTCCATCAGGTGCTTGACCGAGTCGAAGATTTCGTCGCCAGGCATTGGCATATCGGTCATCATTCGCATCACCGGGCGCAACACTTTGGTTGCCCGCTTCTGGATCGGGAATATCTTCTCCAACCACCACTCGGCCATCTCTGGGAAGGAGAGCAGGCGCAGAGTTTCGGCGGTCGGCGCGCAATCTACGATCACCACATCAAACTTGCCTGCGTCATGGTGGCTGACGATGCGGAGCAGGCCCGCTAGTTCTTCGCTGCCAGGGAGGACGGTCATCTCGGCGGCCATCACCTCTTGCATCCCCTGCCAGGCAAAGAGGCGGGCCATATAGCCTTGCACCTTCCCCCAGTTGTTGTCTACCTCATGTAGCACATCAACCTCCTGACCCCAAAGGTTGGCAGCGACCTCTACCGGCTCTGGGCCAAGCGGCAGGTCGAGCGAATCGGAGAGGCTGTGGGCAGTATCGGTGCTAAGGATCACGGTGCGGTAGCCAAGTTGCGAAAGGCGCAAGGCCGTGGCGGCGGCCACGCTAGTCTTACCCACCCCACCCTTGCCAGTATAAAGCAGTATCCTCATCTAAATGACAACTTTCTTTGCAAGCACTGCATATCTGTCAGTGCGCAGTCATTATAGCACAAGCGGGTTTGGCCTTCAACCAGGGAATTATGGCAGGCTGGCGCACGGTTCTTCTTGTACGTAAGGCGAACGGTTGCAGCTCCGCACAACGATAGGGTCTGTAGATCGCCGCTTGGGGCAGCAAAGACAGCTAGGTGGCTACGTTCGTCACCTGGATACCGTGCTGCTGCAACCAGCCCAGTTCCACCTGGAAGTCGCTGTAGCCTTCGGTGTTCAGCAGGCTGCGTGGGCGCACAGCACCGAGGATGTAGCCGCTCATCGTGATGCGCTTACCCGCTTCCAGCTTGTTGGCGATCCCTGCCCCAAAACTCAGGTGGCTAGGCGGCTGATAGTTCTCGGTGCAGATGTCGCGGTTGTAGACGAAGCCGCCGCCCACCGTCAACTCCCGCGCCCAAGTGACGAACGGCCCCTTGAATGAGCCGAGCATCAGCGGTTCGCCAGCCGTGATTTTCTCGAAGCCGCGAGCCGACCAGTTGATCGAAACCTGGATCGCCACGCGTATCGCCTCCTGCACCTGGTTTACGTCCTGGCCTGCCCGGCGGGCAAACTCGCGCATCATCGGTGCAGCAAAGTAGTAAAACTTGCCGTCGCTACCCCGATTGGCGAAGGGCGGCACCTCCATGCAGACGAAGCAGCTACGCGAGTTGATGTTCAGGATGCTCAGACCCATCGTGCCATAGTTGAGCTTCAACGCCTCCTCGACGTGCTGGCGGTCGCGGCGTAGCTGTTGGATCACTGGCTGGTTTGTCACCCCTTCACGGCGCAGCGACTCGCCCAGGCGGGTGTTGTAGTGGCCGAGGAACTCTGCGAGGGAGGCGTAAGGGCGTAGGCTCAGGCCACGGCCACCAACCTGCACGTCGGGGCGGGCCGCAGCGGCAACCGGCTGCATGGCATAGATTACACCCTCGACCACCGCGAAGTCGGTCAGGCCCAGCATCCGCTCGACGATGCTAAGGTCGCTCACCTGGGGGGCAGCCGAGACGATCCCCTGCGGCTGGCTCAAGCCACGCTGCTGCTCTCGTGGCTGCACCCGCCCACCACTGGCCTCTCCACTTCGAACGAGGGCAGTAGAGGGATTGGGGCTGGCGGCGGGTGGAGGGTCTGGGCGGCTCTGCTGCCCATCTCCCCCGGCGGGGGGGTTGACCGGGCGGCTTAGCGGGCGGCTCTGCTGGGTCGCCAGGGTGGAGGCTAGTTGACTAGTGCGGGTAGTGGTCGTGTGCCGCAGCAGGCGGGCGAAGTTGCGCTCGTAGCCCTGCGTGCCTGCACCACCCCTACCGCTCTCTGGCGGCGTGGCTGGCTGCTCGCTGCTGCCCGCGTATTGCTCAAGCACCTGATCTTGCAAGCCTGAGTATACGCCAGCACTGCCATTGCCGAGGTCGGCGGGGGCGGTGTCGCACACTGCTGGCTGCTCATAATCGGCGGGGCGGGCGCGTTCCTCCTGAGCATCGGCATGGTCTGGCGAGCCTACTTGCGGGTGGCTGACGGTCGGCTCCGCGCTGCGACCGGCTGCACTGTCGTGGCGCAGAAGATCGCGTAGGATGCGGGTACTATCGCTTGCGCGCACCTGCGGGGGCCGGCTATCGTCTTCATCTGGGGGGTCAGGGCGGGGCCGTCTGTGGCGCACCCGCTCCGTGTCCTGATCATCACCATCATCATCGTGGCGCGCTCGCTCTGTCGCTGCTGCCTGACCCGGCTGCGCCACCCGGCTGGCCCGCCTGCCCAGTAGCCGATTGAGGGTGCGCTGCGAGGTGGCGAAGGCGGGGAAGATTTCGTCGGTCACGAACCGCTTGAGGGCGACGGATAGTATCTCGTCCTGCAAGTCGGCACTAACCATCTGCCCGCCGAGGGTAGCGAGGTAGTCCTGCTGGTACTGCTGCAAGGCTGGCTGCAAGCTGCGCCCATTGAAGTAGCGTTGCTCCAGTGCCGCTAGTCGCTCCATCGGTTCGAGGGCAAAGACCAGCCCGCTGAGACGCACACTGGCCTGTCCATAATGCTCAAGCTGCTCTGGCGAGGGCGCGACCAGGGGGGTGTAGACCCGCCCGCGGTAGACCACCACGATCCCCCCCTCGGTCATCACCTCAAAGTAGCTGCGGGGCAGCGCAAGCCGCTGCGGTACCATTGCGATTGCCATTGTCTGCACACCCTGGTCTAATGAGAAGAACGGCAGGCAGCAGGGCCAGCGTGCGCCCAGCCACCTGCTACCTGCTGCCCTTCGTGGAGTTATCAGCCACCCTTCTCCTGGTCGGCAAACTCGACATGGCAGAGGTAGAGTTGCCGCTGCTCGCCAGTCGTCTTGTTGGTCAGCACGACGTGGAGGAAGTAGTTTTTGACGGGTGCGCGCAGGTTGGTGATCGGCATGGTGCGAACCTGTCCATAGCTGCCGAGGGTGCGCTGCATCGGAGCCTGACCACCAACAATCGGACACATGGCGTAGACGAGGCCATCCTGCTCGCGGCCAGAACTAAGCGGTGGGCGCAGGTGACCATCACGGCCACTGAGCTTGTCGCGCACGCTGAGGAACAGGGCGCGATTGTCCTCATCCTCTGCCGAAGCGATTCGGTTGGGGTTCATGTCGATCACATAGCGGCGCAGGATGTTCTCAACCGAATCCTCCAAATCCTGGCGGCTGATCGTAAAGAGGTATTCCTCCGCCCCCGCCGGGCCAACGCCAACCGTGTAGTCGGCCTCCGGCCCGATCCGCTCAAAGAAGTTCGGCTGACCGGCATACTGCTCCTGCTCAACATACCAATCCAGGGTAATACCACTGGCGGATGGCTGGGGGGCTGGGCCGTAGCCCATCGGCTGATTGATCACGTTCCGCTCTACCTCCTGCGTGTCGCCACGCTCTAACGCTGCACATTCGGCTAGCCCCGCTGGGCTTGTTACTTATCACACTATTACATACGTATGAGCAGGCCAGAAGGTTACTGCAAAGCCTTCTCGATAGCAGCGGTGAAGCGTTGTTCGTCGGTGCCGCCGATGATCTGGTCTGCTTGCTGACCCTGGGCGTTGACGCTGATGAAGGTGGGGTGAACCTGCACGTTGAATTGCTTGACCACAGCCTCGTTCTGGCTCTCGTACATATCAATACTCTCGAAACTGACTCGATCCTGGTACTTCGGCTTTAGCCCATCCACGATGGGCTTCATTCGCGCGCAGATGCTTCACCCCTTCGCGTCGAAGGAGAGGAAACGGGCCTTCTGAGCGACGGGTTTGGCCGCCGTTCCCCCAGTCGCCTGGGTCGGCTGCACGGTAGCACTAGCAGCGGGAGCTACTGATTGCTCAGTGCCACAGGCAGCCAGCAGCGGCAGCAGCACGACCAGCAGCAACCCCACCAACCAACGGTTCTTGCTCATCTTTTTACCTTTCATCATAATCTGTGATCGCTAACCCATTATATATGAAGGTCGGCTCGTAGTACAAGCGGGTGCGCCCATTGCGGCTGCGTTCTAGCAGCATCGCCTGCAAGTTGCGGTTCTTCTCGGCCAGCGGCAGGTCGTCGCTGAGCAAGCTGAGCGGAAGATGTACATCCAATGCGCGCACCGGCAGCAGGTAGCGGGTAACCCCGCTGGGCAGCAGCGTAGCAGCGAGAGCCATCTGCGCCACCTCCTGCGGGGTGTAGATCGGGAACGCAACAAGAGTGCCACCCTCATTCTGGCTGCGGCGGCCCGAAACGTGGGCTAGGATAGCCGCATCCTCCGCCCCCGGCCAGCTATCCACCTCGTCGCTGCTGATGCGGTGGACAGGCGGCCCACCAGCGAACTTGTAGGCATGGACAAGCTCGTTCAGCACCTGCGCCTGTTCGCCCAGGTCGCTGCTAGCATACAGCACATGAGCGACACCACCTTCATCACTGCCACGCAGGTAGGCAGCCACAGCGCGCGCGGCCAGCAAGCGATCCGCCTCAGCCACGCTTACCTGCTCCACTCGCAGGCCTAGTGGGCGGCAACGGGCCAGCAGATCACCCAGGGCTAGCTGGTGGACGACGTGGTACCAGGCCGAGAGCCGCATGGCCGGGTCGAGGTAGTCCACCACCTGCACCAGAGTGTGTTCCAGCCCCAGGTGGCGCAGGGCCATCAGGCGGTTGGTGCCGTCCAGTTCGATCAGTTGCTCCATCCCCGGTAGGCGGCCAGCAATCGGCGGGTCCTTCAACACGCCGTCTACGGCCAGGCGCGCAGCCAGGCGGCTGACGCGACCTTCGTCGTACTCCTCGTGCAGGATCACCATCGCTTGCGGGACGATTTGCAGTAGCGGCGTTGGTACGCGCATCGTTCCCCTCCTCACTGTGTAGCAGGCCGCCCAGCGGCGAACTTTGCGCCTATTATAGCATACCACCCTGCTCCTGCGCCATACTCGCTCCTGGGCGCAGCAGGCCTGCCAGGGCGGTGCGGCGGTGGACACCCAACTTGAGGTAGGAGTTTCGCAGATGAACGGCGGCGGTCTGGGTGCCAATCGTCAGGCGGGCAGCGATTTCGGCGTTAGACAGCCCCTGGGCGGCTAGCAGCACCACCTCAGCCTCGCGCCTGCTCAAGCCATTCTGCTGCAAGTGGTCGAGTTGCAAGCTGCTAGGGTCGCCAGCGGGCCGCAGGCGCAGCAACCAGCTAACCTCGGAGGGCTGGCCGCTGCTCTGGCTGAGGTAGAGGCGGCTGGCCTGACATTGCCACTCGCCGCCGTGCTGCCGCTCCTCCAGATAGATCAGCAGGTTAACCTCGCTGACCACCGCTCCTTTGAGGGCTAGCGGCAACATCTGCACCAACTGAGCAAGCAAACGGCTGGATGCGGGGTCTACCAACCAGGCCGCTGCCCGATTGTAGTAGAGCGGCTTCACCACCGTGTCGCTGATCAGCAGGGTTGGGTCGCTACTTTCGTCGAGCAGAACAAACAGCAGGCTGGCCTCCATCGTGAGGCAGTCCGCGAGATACAGTTGGTCCAAGGTGATCCTCCTAGTAGCTTTATGTGGCAGCAACCCAGTTCCCGCCCTGCTTGAACTAAGGAATTGAGCTATGCCGAATCTCAATTTACTCCGTTGCCTGACTTTGCACGGCGCAAAACAGTAGTTGATCGGTGGCTTGCTGGGTGCGCGATGCAGACTGCTCCGCACCTGCGCCTAATAGCTAGTAGTCACCTATAGACCGTCTACGTCATTATAGCACTTCATCCTTTAGTATGGATCGGGCTGTTTTGGCTTTGCCAATGCCCTGGCCCTGTAAAATCCGGGGCAAAGATACCTAAAACAAGGTATTCCCCTCTGCCATGATCTGCTTTATAATTGAAAAGCCCCAACGTGGGGCAGAGAGATTACCAGGTGTTTAGTGAAAGGGAGATGTAGATGAAGTACAATCGTATCGTCGCGCTGGCAGTTGCTGCGCTCGCGGTCGTAATCGTCCTCAGCCAGGCCGTCGGCGTAGGCGCACAGGCAGGCAGCGGGGATCAGCAGGCCCAAGTAGGCCGCCAGCAGGCAGCCGCCGCTAGCAACGTGCAGGTCTCTGCCGCGCCGGTCAAGCAGGGCAAGGCTGGCCCCCAGGTAGTAACCAGTGTAGCCCCCTACAAGCTCGCGGTGCAGGGTCGCCTGACCAACGCGGTGGGCGCACCAATTGTGGTTGCCACCAACGTCACCTTCAACCTCTACAGTGTGGCTACGGCTGGCGCCGCCTTCTTCACCGAAGGCCCAGTCAGCGTTACCCCCGACGCGAATGGCCTCTTTACCTACCAGCTTGGCACCGCCAGCCCCATTGATAACAACATCGTTGACACTTATCTGAGGAATACTGCCTACCTGGGCATCACCGTCGGGGCGGACACAGAGATGACCCCCCGCTTCCTGCTCACTGGCTCTCCTTATGCTATGGGTCTGGCTGCTGGTTCAGCCGCTGTCGGCGCGGTCGAGCAGTCTTCCATCTTTTACTACGGCACGATCAACGGGGTCAATGTCACCACCGACACCGACCGCTACAACAGCGGCGTGTACGGTCGAGGCAACTTCGGCTTGTACGGCCGTAGCAACGGCGGTGCTGGCGTTTACGGCTCGTCTATTGACAGCAATGCCAACCAGCAGAGTGTTGGCGTGAGCGGCGAGAGCTTTGGTACCAACGGCTTCGGCGGCACCTTCACTGGCACGATCGGTGTGCAGGGTAGGGGTGCTACGGCGGGCGGCTATGGCGGCTACTTCATTGGCGGCACCGACAGCAGCTCCTATGCTGGCGTGCGGGCCTTCGGGGCCAGCGGCATCTGGGCTTCGTCCACCGCTACTGGCAGCAGCAACTCCTTCGGTGGCTACTTCGATGCTACCAGCTCCAATACCGGCTTCACCACTGCCGTCTACGGCGTTGCCAGCAAGGGCTATGGCGTGTATGGCCTTTCCTTCGGTAGCACTGCCACCCAGGGTAGCTACGGCGTGGTGGGCAACGCTATTGGAGACAATAGTTCTACCACTGTCGCAGGTGTCTTCACCTCGACCGGTACCGGTCTGGTCGTCACCGCAACACGGGCCAGCGTCTTTGGCAAGCCAACCAACCCCGCTGGCGTCTCCTACGCCAACGACGGCATAGACGTGTACCACACCAACAGCGATGGCCTCTACGTAATCAACAACAATGCCGTACCAGCTAACATACGCGGCCTCAGCACCAACGGGCGTGTGCTTGCGGCCAACGTTACCGCCGCCAACTATGCGATGGAGCTTCAGTACCATGGCAGCGAGACCCTGCAAGCGGGCGACGTGCTGGCTCTGGACGGCGACAACAAGCTGATCGAAGGCAACAATGTCCTCGGCGCAGTCAAGGCGACGGCGGAGAACGCTGGCGCAGCTATTGGCGTGATCGAGCATCGGCTGAGCAAGCAAGGCCTGGAAGCGGGCAAGCTCGGCTGGAACGTTGACCCGACTGGCAGCATCAAGAGCGGCGACATGGTAAGCGTGATCGTCCTCGGCCAGGCGCAGATGAAGGTCGGCAATGCCGCCATCGGCGACCGCCTGACCATCGGCGCGAACGGCCTGACCGTGAGCAAGGATGCCTCCGCCTTCACCATCGGCAAGGTCGCCAGCAAGCCAGACGCTAGCGGCAACACCACCGTCTTCGTCAACTTCAAGTAGCTCGCCCCAGCGCAAGAAAGGAAAGTGCGATGCGAAACACACGCACCCGTGGTCGCCCGCTGGGAGCCAGCCTGCTCGGAGTAGTGATGACCCTAGTCGTGGTCGGTTCGGTACTAGCAGCTAGCTCTGCCAACTTCGCCATCAACTGGTCGCAGACGGGGGCTGGCGGCGGCGAGGGTCGCAGTTCGGCCAGCTACCGCCTGAGCAGCTTCACCGTCGGCCAGGCCGTCGCGGGTAACGCCAGCAGTGCCAACTTCCGGGCTGCAATGGGCTACCAGCAGGTCAACGCCGCCAACGGCGCGGGAGCCACCCAGACCGCAGTAGCCGGGGCCACCCAGACCGCAGTAGCCGGAGCAACCCAGACCGCAGTAGCCGGAGCAACCCAGACCGCAGTAGCCGGAGCAACCCAGACCGCAGCAGTCGGGGCAACCGGCACCGCAGTGGCAGCCACCCAGACCGCAGTAGCTGGGGCTAATCCTGCCACCCAGACGGCAGTAGCCGCCACCGCAACGGCTGCCTCTGGCACCGCAGTGGCACAGACAGCTATTTCGGTAGCCCAGACCGCCACCGCCGCCGTGCCTACCAACACCCCTGGTGGTAGCCCAACCGCCACCAACACCCCTGGTGGTAGCCCAACCGCCACCGCCACCCAGTGCAGTATCACATTCACTGACGTGTCAACCACTAACATCTTCTACGGCGACATCACCTACCTGGCCTGTCGCGGTATCGTCAACGGCACCGGCGGCGGCAACTTCAGCCCCAACGCCAACACCAGCCGCGGCCAGTTTGCCAAGATCGCTGCGCTCGGCTTCGGGATCGCCCCCTTCACCCCGGCTAGCGGCCAGAGCTTCAGCGATGTACCGCCCGGCTACATCTTCTACACCTTCATCGAAACCGCCTTCCACGCAACCGTGGTTAACGGCCTGACTACTACCCAGTGCAACAACCTGGGCGTGATGCCGCCTTGCTACGGCCCGAACGTCAACATCACGCGAGCGCAGGTCGCTGCTATCGTGCAGCGGGCGCGCAACTACACCGTCGTCACCCCAGCTGGTGGCGCGCAGACCTTCACCGACGTGCCAACCAGTAACTTCGCCTTCAACGCGGTGGAGACGCTGGCTAGCCGCAATATCATCAACGGCGCAGCCTGCGCTGGCGGTGGTGGCCTCTGCTTCCGCCCGAACGACAACATCAAGCGGGGCGAGCTGTCGAAGGTCGTACGCCGCGCCATCGAATCGCTACCCTTAGCCACAGCAAACGAAGCCCCCTCCTCCGCAAGGGAGAGGGGGCTTTTGTTGTTGCCGCTCAAGTCTTTAGCGCACCATCGCCTGCTCAATCGCCGCTGTCATCGCCGCAAAGTCGCGTTCGCCTGCATAACGTTGACCGTTGATAAAGAAGGTGGGGGTGCCATTCACCCCAGCGCGCAATCCTGCCCGGAAGCCATCCTTGATCGGCTGGGTGTAGCGGCCA
>Ga0209724_1000338_pt1 | contig 47272 bp, 46 predicted proteins | sample grotaG_FD_184143 | JGI IMG/M metagenome (GOLD analysis project Ga0209724, IMG submission 184143) | Glacier valley bacterial and archeal communities from Borup Fiord, Nunavut, Canada, to study Microbial Dark Matter (Phase II) -... | ecosystem: Environmental > Aquatic > Freshwater > Ice > Glacier ... | reverse complement strand
GTACGTCAGTCGGGCATTCTTGTGCGCATCCATTCGGCTGGGCTCCTTAAAAGTGCTGGGGGTTTGGCGATTCCCAGTCTCTCAAATCCAGTCCGAATGGACACATACAACCTATTGGGCCTTCACAACTAGGGTCCTCCGGACACTAAGGCCCGGCCACCAGGCTTGCCCCGATGTTGATCGACAGCGCGAGGATGCTCGCGTTGAAGAAGAACGACAGCACCGCCTGCGCCAGCACGGCCTTGCGCATCGAGCGGCTGCCCGGCGCGATCTCCGCGGTCTGCGACGCGACCGCGATGGTGAACGAGAAGTACAGGAAGTCCCAGTAATCGGGTTTGAGTCCCTTCTCGGGAAAGATCAGCGGCGGCGCCTCGACCGCGTCGGTCAGGTAGTAGAAGTGCGCGTAGTGCAGGCCGAAGATGGTGGGGATCAGGAACCACGAGCCGATCACCGTCGCCGCGGTCAGCGCGATGTGGAACGGCTGGTGGATGGCACCCGACTTCGCGGTCGCGAGTTCGAGGACGATCGCCGCGAGGCTCATCACGGCGGCGAGAGAGACGGCCGTCAGCACCACGTAGGCGCTCTCGTCCTGTCGTTCGGCGAAGGCCCGCACGTCGTGGTCGTCGGCGCGGATCATCATCAGCCAGATGACCACGAGGTAGAACCAGGTCGCCACGTTCCAGCCGACCAGGACATGGGTCAGCCAGTCCGCGTCGGGCATCGGGATCCCGAGGCCCGCGACGACGCCGAGCGCGAACGCATAGAACAGCCGGGGTCGGGCGATGTAGAAGCGACGGATGGCCCTGATCTTCATGCGGATACCGACGGTGGCGGAGTGACGGGTACGCGCATTGTGAGCGTGCAGGGTCGTCGATGGAGCGCGCGGTGCGCGGCCTTCGCTGTCCTTCGCTTGAGGGCGGTGGCCGCGCGGCTCATCCCTTGCCGTGCGCGGCCATCAGCGCCGAGATGCGGCGCGCGGCGGCCTGCAGTGGGCCGAGAAAGCGCTTCTTCATCTCCGCGGCCGGCGTGCGGTTGGCCTGGCCGCTGATGTTCATCGCGGCGATCGTGCGGCCGCTCGCGCCGACGATCGGGACGGCCAGGGAGATCAGTCCCTCCTCCAGTTCCTGGTCCACCAGCGCCCATCCGTGCGTGCGCGTGTCGTCGACGATCGCCCGCAATCGCGTGATGCGCGTTTCGGTGCGCGACGTCAGCGCCCGAAGGTCCGAGCGCTTCAGCACGTCGTGCGCCTCGGCCGCATCGAGCCCGGCGAGCAGCACCCGGCCCATCGACGTGCAGTACGCCGGCAGGCGGCTGCCGATCGACAGGTTGATCGCCATGATCTTCTGCGTCGGTACGCGCAGCACGTAGACGATCTCGGTGCCGTCGAGGACCGCGGCCGAGCAGCTCTCGTGGAGCTGCTGGACGAGGCCTTCCATCACCGGCTCGGCGAAGTTCCAGAACGGCAGCGACGTCAGGTACGGATAGCCGAGCGACAGGATGCGCGCCGTCAGGCTGAAGGCGCGGCCGTCGAGCTTCACGTAGCCGAGGTGCTCGAGCGTGAGCAGGATGCGCCGCGCACCGGCGCGTGTGAGGCCGGCGGCCTCGGCGACCTCGGTCAGCGTCAGCTCGCGGGCACGGCCGTCGAAGGCCTGGATCACGCGCAGGCCGCGCGCGAACGCCTGCACGAAGCTGTCGCCGGGCGCGATCGCCGCAGCGGGCTGGCCGCGCATGATCGGGGTCCCGCGGCCGTTGGCCGGGGAAGCGGGCGTCGGAGAAACCTGCAGGGCCTTGCGGGGCATCGAAGGGGTCCGGGTAGGGCGCGCCGCGGCGGGATCCGCAGACGACGGACCGGAATCCGTCTCGGTGATAGCGCGGCTTGACGGTCCGATCCACGGTCGTTATTCTCGGTTCATGGATCGAATTTTAGTTCGATCTTCGAACAATTGAAGCATGTTGGCACGGTGCTGGCAAGAGATCGCTGAGCCGGCCGTGCGGCCGGTACGATTGGAACGAGGTGGCCCCGACCACCGCCCGACAGACAGGACGCCCGCTTGATCGACAAGATCGTCGCCTCTGCCGCTGCAGCGCTGCAGGACGTGCCCGACGGCGCCACCGTGATGATCGGCGGCTTCGGGACGGCCGGCATGCCGTCGCACCTGATCGACGCGCTGATCGCGCAGGGTGCCCGCGACCTGACCATCGTCAACAACAACGCCGGGAACGGCGAGACCGGCCTCGCGGCGCTGCTCAAGGCGCGGCGCGTGCGCAAGATCGTGTGCTCGTTCCCGCGCCAGACCGACTCGCAGGTGTTCGACGCGCTTTACCGCGCCGGGGACATCGAGCTCGAGCTCGTGCCGCAGGGCAACCTGGCCGAGCGCATCCGCGCCGCGGGTGCCGGCATCGGCGGCTTCTTCACGCCGACCGGCTACGGCACGCCGCTCGCCGAAGGCAAGGAGACCCGCGTGTTCCACGGCAAGCCGATGGTGTTCGAGACGGCGCTGCATGCCGACTTCGCGCTGATCAAGGCGCGCGCGGCCGATCGCTGGGGCAACCTGGTCTATCGCAAGACCGCGCGCAACTTCGGGCCGGCGATGGCGATGGCCGCGACCTGCTCGGTGGTGCAGGTCGACGAGGTCGTGGAGCTCGGCGCCCTCGATCCCGAGATCATCGTCACGCCGGGCATCTTCGTGCAACGGGTCGTGCGCGTCACGGGAGACCGACGGTGAGCGACACGAAGTCCGGCTGGACCCGCCTGACGCGCCAGCAGCTCGCCGCGCGCGTGGCCGCCGACATCCCCGACGGCGCCGTCGTCAACCTCGGCATCGGCCTGCCGACGCTGGTGGGCAACGCATTGCCGGCCGGGCGCGAGATCGTCCTGCACAGCGAGAACGGCGTGCTCGGCATGGGGCCCGCACCGGCGCCCGGCGACGAGGACGAGGACCTGATCAACGCCGGCAAGCAGCCGGTGACGACCCTGCCCGGCGCCGCCTTCTTCCATCACGCCGACTCGTTCGCGATGATGCGCGGCGGCCATCTCGACTACTGCGTGCTCGGCGGCTTCCAGGTGTCGCGCACGGGCGATCTGGCCAACTGGCACACCGGCGCGCCCGGCGCCATTCCCGCGGTCGGCGGCGCGATGGACCTCGCGATCGGCGCCCGCCACGTCTTCGTGATGATGGAACACCTCACGCGCGACGGACAGAGCAAGATCGTCGATCGCTGCACCTATCCGCTGACCGGCATCGGCTGCGTCGAGCGCGTCTACACCGACCTCGCGACGCTGGACATCACCGCGGACGGCGTCGTCGCGCGCGACCTGGTCGACGGGCTGGCATTCGACGAACTCGAGCGGCTGACCGGCCTGCCGCTGCGGCGTCCGGAGATCGCCGGATGAGCCGCTTCGTGATGCCGCCCGGCTACCGGGCCTGCGCGCCGGACACCCAGCCGGCATACGCGGTCGATGCCTACGGCTCGACGCGCAAGCGTGCGCCATCGCAGCCGCCGATCGCGGTGCCGCACACGCTGTCCGAGATCACCGGGCCGCGCTTCGGCCAGGCTGCATTGCACCCCGGCGACGAGGACATGACGCGCTACGCCGGCGGCGCGGCGCTGGGCGAGCGCATCGTCGTCGGCGGACGACTGCTCGACGAGGACGGCAAGCCGATCCGCGACGCGCTGGTCGAGATCTGGCAGGCCAACGCGGCGGGTCGCTACGTGCACGCGGGCGACCAGCACGACGCACCGCTCGACCCACACTTCAGCGGCCTCGGCGCGACCGTCACCGACGACGAGGGCCGCTACCGGTTCCTGACCATCAAGCCCGGCGCCTATCCGTGGCGCAACCGTCACAATGCGTGGCGGCCGGCCCACATCCACTTCTCGCTCTTCGGGAACGCTTGCGCACAGCGGCTCGTGACGCAGATGTACTTCCCCGGCGACCCGCTGATGCCGTTCGACCCGATCTTCAACGCCACGGTGGACCCGGCGGCGCGCGAGCGGCTGGTGGCGGCCTTCGACTGGGACACGACCGAGCCCGAACACGCGCTCGGCTACCGCTTCGACATCGTGCTGCGCGGGCGCGACCAGACGCCGATGGAGGCGTGAGATGACGTTGCACACCACGACCTCGCAGACCGTCGGACCGTACCTGCACATCGGGCTCGCGCCGCGCAACTGCGCAGACATCGCTTTCAGCGGGCGCACCGACCAGGCCGACCGCATCGTCGTCGAAGGACAGGTGATCGACGGCGACGGCAACGTGCTGACCGACGGCATGATCGAGGTGTGGCAGGCCGACGCGGCCGGGCGCTACGACCATCCGGAAGACGTGCGCTCGGGGCGCGACGACGCGCATCGCAGCGCGTGGGGCTTCGGCCGCCTGCCGACCGAGCACGAGGGCCGCTTCCGGTTCACGACCGTCAAGCCGGGGCGCGTGCCGGCGCCCGACGGGTCGCTGCAGGCCCCGCACCTGGTCGTGGCGTACTTCGCGCGCGGGCTGCTCAAGCACGTGTCGACGCGGATCTACTTTGCCGACGAGGCCGACGCCAACGCCGAGGACTTCGTGCTGCGATCGGTACCCGAAGCGCGCCGCCACACGCTGATCGCCCGGCTCGAAGCAACCGGCCACTATCGCTGGACGCTGACGCTGCAGGGACCGGCCGATCGCGAGACCGTGTTCTTCGCGCTGTGATCGCATCGGTATCAGCGCCTATGTCGCGCACCGGCGAGCGCTTGTACTGTGGCGCCGGCTTCGCACACCCCGAACAATTCCAGAGGAGACCTCGATGATTCGCGTTCAACGACCCACCGCCCTGATCGCTGCCGCCGTGTTCGGCACGCTCCTGGCTGCGCTGCCGATCACCCAGGCGCTCGCCGCCGACACCATCAAGGTCGGCGTCATCGCCGAGATGACCGGTGCCTTCGCCGACTTCGGCCAGCAGATGACCACCGGCGCGAAGGCCTACATCAAGGAACACGGCGACACCGTCGCCGGCAAGAAGATCGAGCTGATCGTCAAGGACGTCGGCGGTCCGTCGCCCGACGTGTCCAAGCGGCTCGCGCAGGAGCTGGTGGTCAAGGACAACGTGGACTTCGTCACGGGCTTCGGCCTGACGCCGAACGCGATGGCCGTCGCGCCGATCGCCACCGAGGCGAAGAAGCCGACGATCATCATGAACGCCGCGACGTCGATCATCACGACCAAGTCGCCTTACCTTACGCGCGTGTCGATGACGCTGCCGCAGGTCACGTCGCCGCTCGGCGACTGGGCGTTCAAGAACGGCATTCGCAAGGTCTACACCGCGGTCGCCGACTACGGTCCCGGCTTCGACGCCGAGGGCGCGTTCAAGAAGAGCTTCACGGCCGCCGGCGGACAGATCGTCGGCGAGGTCCGCATGCCGCTGACCAACCCCGACTACGGCCCCTTCGTCCAGCGCATCAAGGACAGCAAGCCCGATGCGGTCTTCGTCTTCGTGCCCGCCGGCGAGTCCGCGGTGGGCTTCATGAAGGCGTACGCCGAGCGCGGGCTGGCCGGGGCGGGCATCAAGCTGATCGCGACCGGCGACATGACCGACGACGGCGTGATCGACGCGCTCGGCAACAGTGCGGTGGGCGTGATCACGACGCATCACTATTCGGCCGCGCACGAGTCGCCGGAGAACAAGGCGTTCCTCGCGGCCTACGCGGCGATCGACCCGACGCATCGGCCGAACTTCATGGCCGTGGGCGGCTACGACGCGATGGCGATGATCTATTCGGTGGTCAAGCAGCTCAACGGCAACGTCGATCCCGACAAGGCGATGGCGCTGATCAAGGGCATGAAGATCGCGAGCCCGCGCGGCCCGATCGAGATCGACGCGGAGACGCGCGACGTGACGCAGAACGTCTACGTGCGCGAGGTGAAGCGGGTGAACGGCAAGCTGTACAACGTGGAGTTCTTCACGGTGCCGGGGGTGAAGGATCCGGGCAAGGACGCGGCGAAGTAAGGATGTTGGCGACGCTCCCTCCCACGGAGTGCGCTCCCTCCCCCCCAGGGGGAGGGCCGGGGAGGGGGCGAGCGCAGCGAGCGTCGTTCTCGCGGGATGCGGGCTCTGGTCGCGGCGCTTCGCGCCGCCCCCTCCCCGGCCTTCCCCCAGAGGGGGAGGGAGCCTGGCGTTCGGGGGAGGGAGCAACGCCATGACCACCACGCTCGGCGTCCTCTTCGACGGCATCGCCTACGGGATGCTGCTGTTCCTCATCTCGGTCGGCCTGTCGGTCACGATGGGCCTGATGCGCTTCATCAACCTCGCGCATGGCGTCTTCGCGATGGCGGGCGGCTACCTCGTCGCCGTGCTCGCGCGCCGCTACGACGTCAACTTCTTCGTCGCGCTGCCGCTCGCGTTCGCGTTCGGCGCGGTGCTGAGCCTGCTGCTCGAACGCGCGCTCTATCGCCACCTCTACAAGCGCGGACCGCTCGACCAGGTCCTGCTGACGGTCGGCATCCTGTTCGTCGCGACCGCGGTCGCGACCTACCTCTTCGGCTCGCAGCAGCAGCCGGTCGTGCTCCCCGAGGTCCTGCAGGGACGCATGGTCGTGCTCGGCGTCGAACTGTCGCGCTACCGCTTGTTCCTCGTGGCCGCGGGCATCCTGCTCACGCTCGCGCTGGTGTTCGGCCTCGAGCGCACGCGCTTCGGCGCGCGCATCCGCGCGGCTGTCGATCGCCAGAACGTCGCCGAGGCGATGGGCATCCGCGTCGAGCGCGTGTTCCAGGCCACCTTCGCGATCGGGGGCGGGCTCGCGGCCCTCGGCGGCGCGCTCGGCATCGACGTGCTCGGACTCGACCCCAACTTCGCGCAGCGCTATCTCGTCTACTTCCTGCTGGTGGTCGTGGTCGGCGGACCGGGGTCGATCGTCGGCACGCTGATCGCGGCCTTGCTGCTCGGCATCGCCGACGTCTCGGGCAAGTACTACGTGCCGCAGATCGGCGCGTTCGTGATCTACGCCATGATGATCGTGCTGCTGGCGCTGTTCCCGCTCGGCCTGTTCGGCAAGCGGAGCGCGCGGTGAAGGGTCGGAACTCCGCGACGCCCATCGCCCGCCTCGCCGAACGCGAGCGCTGGAAGGCGGGCGAGATCGTCTTCTGGCTCGCGGTCGCGTCGGCCTGGTTCGTGTTCCCGCAGAACCTCGTGCTCGCGACGCAGGTGCTGATCGCCGGCCTGTTCGCGCTGTCGCTCGACCTGATCCTCGGCTATGCGGGCATCGTCACGCTCGGCCACGCGGCGTTCTTCGGGCTCGGGGCCTACACCGCCGGCCTGCTGGCCAAGTACGGCTGGGGCGAGCCGTTCAGCGGGTTGCTGTGCGCCGCCGTCGTCGCCGCCGCGGTCGGATGGCTGACCAGCCTGCTGGTGCTGCGCGGCAGCGACCTCGCGCGTCTGATGATCACGCTCGGCATCGCGTCGCTGCTCTACGAGATCGCCAACCGCGCCACGTCGATCACCGGCGGGGTCGACGGCATGCAGGGCGTGGAGATGGGCAAGCTCTTCGGCGTCTTCGGCTTCGACATGTACGGGCGGGTCGGCTTCGTTTACACGTTCGTCGTCGTGGTGGCGCTGTTCGTCGTCGCGCGATCGTGGATCAACTCGCCCTACGGCCTGTCGCTGCGCACGATCCGCGAGAGCGCGACCCGCGCGCGCGCGATCGGCGTGCCGCTCGACCGGCGGCTGGTCACCGCGTACGCCGTCTCGGCCGCGATCGCCGGCGTGGCGGGCGCGCTGCTGACGCAGACGACCCAGTTCGTCGGCCTCGATGTGCTGAGCTTCCAGCGCTCGGCCAACCTGCTGATCATGCTGATCGTCGGTGGCACGGCCACGCTGTACGGCGGCTTCGTCGGTGCGGCGCTGTTCATCCTCGTGCAGGACCGGCTCGCCAGCATTAACCCGGTGTACTGGCTGTTCTGGCTCGGCGTGCTGCTGATCCTCACCACGTTGTTCCTGCGGCGCGGCGTGGTCGGCGGCTTGCTCGCGTGGCGGCAGCGGCGTCGGGGCATTGAACCCGACGAGGGCACCGCATGACGGCGATCCTCGAGACACGCGACCTGTGCAAGTCGTTCGGCGCGCTGCAGGTCACGCAGCACGTGAACCTGACGCTCGAAGCCGGTGCCCGGCATGCGCTGATCGGACCGAACGGCGCGGGCAAGACGACGCTCGTCAACCAGATCACCGGCGTGCTCGGTCCCAGCAGCGGCCAGGTGCTGATCGCCGGCGAGGACGTGACCCGCATGCCGGCCGAGCGCCGCGTGCGGCGCGGGCTGTCGCGCACCTTCCAGATCAACACGCTGTTCGCGCACCTGACGCCGCTCGAGGCCGTGGCCGCAGCGATCCTCGAACGCGAGCGCGAATCGATCGGCTTCGCGGGTCGCTGGATCCGCGGCGTCTCGCATCGCCGTGCGCAGCTCGACGAGGCGCAGGCGCTGCTCGACGCGCTCGGCCTCGGTCGCGACAGCGGGCGGCTGACGCACGCGCTCGCGTACGGCCGCCAGCGCATCCTCGAGATCGCGCTCGCGCTGGCCGCGAAGCCGCGCGTGCTGCTGCTCGACGAGCCGGCGGCCGGCATTCCCGAAGGCGAGAGCGACGAGCTCTTCGCCGTGCTCGACACGCTGCCGGCCGACGTCGCGATCCTGCTGATCGAGCACGACATGAGCCTGGTGTTCCGCTTCGCCAGGCGCATCACGGTGCTGGTCGGCGGCGCCGAGCTCGTCACCGACACGCCCGAGGCGATCGCCGCGGACCCGCGCGTGCGCGAGGTCTATCTCGGGCAGGGCAAGCACTGATGGCTGCGTCGCCCTTGCTCGCCGCCGAAGGCCTGCGCGCCGGGTATGGGGATGCGATCGTCGTCGACGGCTGTTCGTTCGCGATGAACGCGGGCGAGGCCGTGGCGCTGCTCGGGCGCAACGGCGTCGGCAAGACCACGCTGCTGGTCACGTTGATGGGCCTCGCGCGCGTGCGCGGCGGCACCGTGCAGTGGATGGGCCGCGACCTGCTGAAGATGCGCGCGAGCGAGCGCGCTCGCGCCGGCATCGGCTGGGTGCCGCAGGAGCGCGAGGTCTTCCCGTCGCTGACCGTCGAGGAGAACCTGACGGTGACGGCGCTGCCCGGTCCGTGGTCGCTGGCGCGCGTGTTCGCGCTCTTCCCGAGGCTGGCCGAGCGGCGCAGGAATTTCGGCAACCAGCTGTCGGGCGGCGAGCAGCAGATGCTGGCGATGGGTCGTGCGCTGATGCTCAACCCGAAGCTGCTGCTGCTCGACGAGCCGCTCGAAGGGCTCGCGCCGGTGATCGTCGACGAGCTGTGCGCGGCGATCGCGGCGATGGTGAAGAGCGAAGGGCAGGGCCTGATCCTGGTCGAGCAGCACGTGCAGCAGGCGTTGTCGCTGACGCATCGGGCGATCGTGCTGGAGCGGGGGCAGATCGTGCACGAGGGAAAGAGCGCGGTACTGCAGGCGGATCCGCAGGGGCTGGACCGGTGGATCGGGGTACGGGTCGCGGGGTGATGTCGGTGTTCCTCCCTCCCCCAGTGGGGGAGGGAGTCTATCGAGGCAGGTTCACATGCGTACACAAGTCGCCATCATCGGTGCCGGCCCCGCGGGTCTGCTGCTCGGTCATCTGCTGCACCGCGCCGGCATCGACAACATCATCGTCGAGCGTCACGACCGCCGCTACGCCGAGGAGCGCATCCGCGCCGGCGTGCTCGAGCAGGGCACCATCGACACGCTCGACGAGGCCGGTGTCGGCGAGCGCATGCATCGCGAGGGCCTGCCGCACGACGGCATCGAGCTTCTGTTCGATCGCAAGCGCCATCGCATCGACCTGAACGCGCTGTCGGGCGGTCGCGCGATCGTCGTCTACGGCCAGCACGAAGTGGTCAAGGACCTGATCGCCGCACGCGTCGCGAGCGGGCAGCCCATCCTGTGGGAGGCCTCCGACGTGGCGATCCACGGCCTGGCCGGTGAGCGGCCGACGGTGACCTGCACGCATGCGGGCGAACGCGTCGAGATCGAAGCCGACTACCTCGCCGGCTGCGACGGCTTCCACGGCATCTGCCGCCCGTCCATCCCCGAAGGCGCACTCAAGGTCTTCGACCGCATCTACCCGTTCGCCTGGCTCGGCATCCTCGCCGAAGCCGAGCCGTCGTCGCACGAGCTGGTCTACGCGAACCACGAGCGCGGCTTCGCGCTGTTCTCGATGCGCTCGGAGAAGGTCACGCGGCTGTACCTGCAATGCGCGCCCGACGAGGACATCGGGCAGTGGAGCGACGATCGCATCTGGGCCGAGCTGCACACGCGGCTCGAGAACGACGACGGCTGGAGGGTCAACGAGGGACCGATCCTCCAGAAGGGCGTGACGCCGATGCGCAGCTTCGTGTGCGAGCCGATGCAGTACGGCCGCCTGTTCCTGGCAGGTGACTCGGCGCACATCGTGCCGCCGACCGGCGCGAAGGGCATGAATCTCGCGGTGGCCGACGTGCGCGTGCTGTCGAAGGCGCTGATCGCGCACTACGCGACGCACGACGACACGAAGCTGTCGGCGTACTCGGACACCTGCCTTCAGCGCGTGTGGCGCGCCGAGCACTACTCGTGGTGGATGACGTCGATGCTCCACCGCTTTCCGGAGAGCACGCCCTTCATGGATCGCGTGCAGCGCTCGGAGCTGGCCTACGTGACGTCGTCCGAGGCCGGTGGGCGTGTCGTCGCCGAGAACTACGTAGGGCTGCCGTTCAGCGAATGAACGACGGCGCCGCACCGCGCCGACTGCCTGCCTTCAACAGGGACGAATCCGCTTCTTCCTGCGCAGCATCCCCGCGATGCCCGCGCCGAGGAGCAGCAGCAGTGCGGCTTCGGGCTCGGGGACGGCGGCCGGCGTCGCGTCGACGATCGGGGCGAACCCCGGGGCGGTCGATCCGCCGACCAGGTCGAGGCGATAGCGGGCGCGGTCGTTGACGCCGGTGCCCGTCAGCACGAACGTGTAGTCGCCCGCGAACAAGCCTAGTCCCGCGAACTGCGAGAACGCCTGGCCGCCGGTGACGCCCACAAAGGTGTCGGTGAGCACGAGCACGTTGTTGAAATCGAACACGTCGAGGTTGACGCTGACCGTGCGCTGCGGATCGTCCAGCGTACCGACGATCCATTCCATGCCGCCCGCAAGGCCGTTCGAGTTGATGCGGACCGTGAACACGTTGTCGATCGCGTGCCCACCGTCCGCCTGCAGGATGCCTTCGACCCGCAGCGCGCCGCCGGTCGAGAGCCGGCTGGTCCCGGCCTTCGTCCCGACGTGGGTGTCGAACAGCAGGTCGGCCGGATCGGTCGTGACGGGCGATACGGCCGGCAACGGAGGCGGCACCGCGCCGTCCGCGAGGTCGATCCGGTAGCGGCCGGTCCCGACGCCGGTGCCGCTCACGACCATGCGATACGCGCCGCCTGCGACCAGGTTCGTGGCGACGAACTGCGACGTCGCCAGCGTCCCGTTGGTCGCGATGAAGGTATCGGAGACCACCAGGTTGTTGTTGAAGTCGAACAGGTCGATGTTGACCCCGACGGTGCGGTTCGTCGGGGGAGCCACCAGCCAGCCGGCGGACATCGACAGGGAAGTCGATCCGGCCCTGAAGTCCAGCGTGTCGAGGATCGCGCCGCTCGCATCGAGCCGCCCCTCGATCCCGATCGGATTGGCGGCGGTGAGTCGCACCGTCGCCGCCTTCGTTTCGCGCAGGCTGTCGTAGACCAGTTCGAGCGGGGCGGCAGAAGCCGTATTGGTCAGCAGCGCGACGAGCAGAGCGAGCCAGTAGCGGGTCATCGGGGTGTCCTTCGGCGTGCGCCGCCGCGGAATCGCGCGGCGGTCGTCCTGCAGGCGGCCTCGCGCACGAGACGGCCGGACGACGGGCCATGCCAGAACCGTGCCCGGCAACAATTCGATAGTTCTTACAACGGGTTGCGGGAGTGATACCGCCCGACGGCGCGCCATCTGTAAGGTTTTCCGTCGGTCGGGGCGACCGTCCGAGTCCATGGGTGAATCGTGTCAGGCCGCCTTGATCCGTCGCACCAGCGCCGCCGTGTATTCCTTCGTGCTGGCCTTGCCGCCGAGGTCGCCGGTCCGGATCCCGTCGACGTTGAGACATCCGTCGATCGCCTCGCGCAACGTCGTCGCGAGGTCGTGGCGATCGACGTGGTCGAGCATCATCGCGGCGGCCAGCAGCAGCGCGGTCGGATTGGCGATGCCCTTGCCGGCGATGTCCGGCGCAGATCCGTGGACCGCCTCGAAGATCGCCGCGTTGAGGCCGATGTTGCCGCCCGGTGCGTTGCCCAGGCCACCGACCAGCCCGGCGATCTCGTCGGAGAGGATGTCGCCGAACAGGTTGGTGGTGAGGATCACGTCGAACTGCCACGGGTTCAGCACGAGCTGCATCGCGCATGCGTCGACGATGCGCTCGTCCACCTCGACGCGGCCCTCGTAGGTCTTCGCGACGTCGCGCGCGGTGTCCAGGAAGACGCCGGTCAGCGCCTTCATGATGTTGGCCTTGTGGACGATCGTGACCTTCTTGCGGCCGTTCCTGAGCGCGTAGTCGAACGCGAACTCGGCGATGCGCCGCGAGCCCGCGCGCGTGTTCACGCCCGAGCCGATCGCGACCGCGTGCGGGTCGTCGCCGATCGGGATGTAGTGCTCGAAGCCGACGTACAGGCCTTCGAGGTTCTCGCGGATCAGCACCAGGTCGATGTCGTCGTAGCGCCCGCCCGGCATCAGCGTGAGGCCCGGCCGCACGTTGGCGTAGAGCTGGAACTCCTCGCGCAGGCGCACGTTCGACGAGCGATAGCCGCCGCCGGAAGGGGTCGCGAGCGGCCCCTTCATCGCGAGCCGCGTGCTGCGGATGCTGGCCAGCGTGGTCGCGGGCAGCGGGTCGCCGTGCGCCTCGATGCCGGCGAGGCCGGCCTGATGGACATCCCACGCGAACGGCGCGCCGAGGGTCTCTAGGATCAGGACCGCGGCCTCGATGATCTCGGGGCCGATGCCGTCGCCGGGGATCAACGTGGCGGGGATCGTTGCGCGTGATTCGGTCATCGCGATTCTCGGGGTAGGGGTATGACCGATTCTAAGGGCGCACGACACGATGCGACGGTGCGGCAGGCCACATCCGTCACCGGTTGACGAATGCTTCGATCCTTCGCGTCTTCAGCGCGGTGACGCTCGCGGCGCGATCGGAGGTTCGGATCGCCACCACGCGAATGTCGGCGTCCTGATCGCGACGAGCCGTAAGACAACACGCGAGCGGAACGACATATGCGACAGCTTAATCGCATAATTCGCCGCCACTTCCCTCCCGAAAGGACCCACCCGTGATCAAGTTCTACTACCACCCGTCGCCAAACCCAGCCAAGGTCGCGCTCTATCTGGAAGAAGCGGAGGTGCCCTACGAGGTCGTGCCGATCGACACGCGCAAGGGCGAGCAGCACGGCGCCGAGTTCCTGAAGATCAATCCCAACGGCAAGACGCCGGCGATGACCGACGGCGATGACGTGCTGTTCGACAGCAACGCGATGCTGCTGTACCTCGCCGAGAAGACCGGTAAGTTCGTGCCGGTGGCGGCACAGCGCGCGCAGATGTATTCGTGGCTGATGTTCGTCGCCACCGGCATCGGCCCGTACACGGGACAGAACGTCCACTTCAAGTACTTCGCGCCGGATCCGAAGGAGTACGCGGTCAACCGCTACGACTTCGAGGCCTGGCGTCACTGGGGCATCCTCGACGCGCAACTCGGCAAGCACCGGTGGATGCTCGGCGACGACTACACCTTCGTCGACATGGCCGTGTGGGGATGGGCGCGCGCGGTGCCCTTCGCGCTCGGCGGCGATGCGTGGGAGAAGCTGCCGAACGTCAAGCGCCTGCTCGACGAGATCAACGCGCGCCCCGCGGCCCAGCGCGCCGAGGCACTGAAGGCGCGCTTCACGTTCAAGACCGAGATGGACGACGACGCGAAGAAGATGATGTTCCCGGGGAACACGCGACTGGCGGCCTGAACCGAAGACGACGGCCGATGAGGCCGTCGTCCCGGATTCCATCGATCGACGCGTTCGGCCGGGCGGTCGCGGCTGCTGCGCGAACCGGTGTGCTCCAAATGCGGGGTACCTCTTCGTCGGCGCCGCGCATGAAGGTGACCCCGTCGTTCCAGCAGTTGCGACTTCGGCTCATGTTGGGCTCGAAGATGTGAGCACGCGCGCACGCCTGAATCGCTTGCGTTCGTGCCGCGAGATCCTCTGGCTGGACCCTGCGGCGTTCGAACCGCCGTCAGGCGACATGCGATGCAAGCATTGACCTCTCTCGCTCGAGTGGTTAACTTGAATTCGTCTATCCACGAGGAGCACACACGGCATGAAGAACGCAACCCGATTCGCGGCGGTCGCCGCCCTGGTCCTCGTCGCATTGACGTCGACATCCAGCCACGCCGCCGGGAAAGGAGAGCCCAGGGCGAGGACGAACGAAGGCAAGTTCGAAGCCGCGGAGTCGGCGCAAGAGGCGTTCGAGGCCCGCAATGCGCCGGGCCTGATCCAGCCCGGCGCGTACAGCGCGGCCTGGGCCGCGTTGTCGGCCCTTCAAGTCACGAACAATTCGTGGACCGAAGTGACCACGCGGCCCTACAACTCCGATGACCCGCGCTACCGCGATCCGGCGTTCTCCAATTCCAGTGGCGGCGCGGGCCTGGTGGCGGGGCGCACCACCGGGCTGGCCGTCAGCGGCGGTACCCTGTTCGCGGGCGGCGCCGACGGCGGCGTGTTCCGGTCCGCCGACAACGGCGTCACCTGGACGCCGCTGACCGACGGCCTGCCGACGCTGTCGGTCGGCTGGCTCGAGATCGCTCCCGACGGCGCGCTCTGGCTGGGGACCGGCGAAGCCAACACGGGGGCCACTGCCTACGTCGGCACCGGCGTCTACCGCCTGGCCAACCCGGGGTTCGGCGTGTTCACGAGCAACATGCGGGTCGGTGGGACGGAGCTCGAAAGCACCACCATCGGCAAGCTGCGTTTCGACGGTCGCGGCAGCGTCTACGCAGCCACCTCGCGCGGGCTATGGCGCCATGCGGCCGCGGGCAGCGCCAGCGCAGCCTGGACACGCGTGTACGCGCCGAATCCCGGTTCGACCTCGCCTTACGACAACATCTGCAACGACGTGGCCATCGACCCGCGAGCCGCCGGCAACGTGCTGCTCGCCAACTGCGCCTGGCGTGGTGGCGCCCCCTACAACGGCTTCTACCAGTCGACCGATGGCGGCAACACCTGGGCCTTGACCAACCCGACCGGAGCGCTCAACCCGCAAGACGTCGGTCGCGGTACGTTCGCCTATGCCGGCGACGGCTCGCGGCTCTACGTGCTGCTCGAGTCGATCACGTTCTACAACAAGAACAACAACACCTCACTCGGTGGCGTGTTCGTCTCGCCGACAGGCAACGTGCAGGGGCCGTGGAACCAGATCGCAACGTCGGCCAAGCTGGGCGCTTCGGGCTCGGCGCTGAAGAACTACGTCGGCTACAAGCCCGGCATCCAGTCCTGGTACAACCAGTCGATCCTCGTCGACCCGGCGAACGCCGACCATCTCTTCGTGTCTCTGGAGGAGGTCTATGAAACCCGCAACGGCGGCGTGAGCTGGGCCGCGATCGCGCCGTACTGGAATTTCGAGTTCGCCTGCTGGTCGATCGTCGACGCACGCAACACCTGCCCGATGGCGCCGCATTCGGACCAGCATTCGACAGCCATCGCCAACGGCACGCTCTACATCGGCAACGACGGCGGTGTCTACGCGCGCCCGCTCTGGGGCAACATCAACGCCAACGGCAACGCCACCGACTGGCGCAGCCTCAATGCCAACCTGCGAACCTTGCAGTACTACGGCGTGGGCGTCGGCCGCAGCGGCAGCGGTGTCGCGGTGGCCGGTGGGCTGCAAGACAACGGCACGTCGCTGCTGTTGCCCGAGGATGCGTTGGGCAACATGGGTGCGCCCGCGGGCGGCGATGGCGGCAAGATCATCGTGGACCCGGACAACGGCTGCAACATCCTCACCGAGTACCCGGCGCTCGACCTCTGGAAGATCAGCAACTGCGGGCGCAGCGACGGCAGCTTCTCCGCCATCATCGATGTGGCCCCCCCGGACGGCGGGGCACGCTTCATCGCACCGATCGTGACCGACGGCGCTTACAAGAATCACTGGGTGGTGGGCGGACAGGCGATCTGGAGCTACGCCAACGGCTTCGCCATCACGAGCGGTTCGCAGTGGGTCCGTGCATTCGACAACGGGGCCGGGCATGCCACCAGCGCGATCGCCAGCCACCGCGACGTGATCTGGTCGGCGTGGTGCGGCCCGTGCAACAACGTCGGCTTTGCGCGCGGCATCTCCACCAACGCGGGCGGATCGTGGCACCAGCTGGCGCTGCCGTCCGAGCTGCCCAATCGCTACATCGAGGCGTTGGCCATCGACCCGGCGGATGCGAGCGGCAGGACCGTCTATGTCGGATTCAGCGGCTTCTCGCGCAAATGGACCGAGGGTCCGGGCGCGGGATACGGGCACCTCTGGAAGACCACTGACGGCGGCTTTACCTGGATTGATGTCAGTGGCACCCTGCCCGACATTCCGGTCAACGACGTGATCCTGCACAACAACAAGATCATCGTGGCGACCGACCTGGGCGTCGTCGTCTCCAGCGACTCCGGTGCGAGCTGGTCGAGGCTTGGCGGCAATCTGCCCTACACCACCGTGATGGACCTGACGCTGGGCCCAGACGGATTGCTGTACGCCGCCACGCACGGCCGAGGCATCTGGTCGATCGCCGCTCCTTGATGTGTCCCTACCGGATCGCCGGGTGGCACGGCGCGCGTGCGCGCCGTGTCGGCCGGCTGCGGCTCTTCCGCAGGACAACCTGCCGAGCGTGACACGCCTGCCCGATGCGATCGCCGCGCGACCGGATGCGTCCCCGCCCCGGCCGGGGCCGGCGCTGCCCCGGGATCAGAGGGCAGCGAGCAGCCGGCTCATGTCCACCGGCTTCGTCAGGTGGAGACCGAATCCGGCGTCCGCTGCACGCTGGCGATCTTCTTGCTGGCCATACCCGGTGAGCGCGATCAGCCTGATGCCGGCCGTCCGCGAATCGGCTCGCAGGCGCTTCGCGACTTCGTAGCCGCTGATGTCGGGCAGCCCGATGTCGATGATCGCCACCGCGGGTGCGCCTTCGAGAGCGCTGCGGATTCCGTCGACGCCGTTGCCGGCCTGCGTGACGTCGTAGCCGTCCAGCGAGAGGAATTCGGCGAGCAGTTCGCGAACGTCCTGGTTGTCGTCGATCACGAGGATGCGGGTCGGTTCTCGGGGGACTGGGTATTCCACTGCAGGGGTGTCCTCGGTGATGGCGTGCACGAGCGGAATGCGGACCTCGAAGGTGCTGCCGAGGCCTTCGCCGGCACTGGCGGCCGTGACGATGCCGCCATGCTGGGTGACCATGGAACGGACGACAGCCAGGCCGATGCCCAGTCCGCCGGTGGCGCGGTCGAGCGGGCGCGGGCCCTGCACGAAGATGTCGAACATCGTCGACAGCAGGTCGGCGGACATCCCCATGCCCGAGTCGGTCACGCGCAGGACCGCCTGATTTCCGTCGGGAGCGACTTCCAGCACGATGGTGCCGCCGGCAGGCGTGTACTTGAATGCGTTCTCGAGCAGGTTCGTGATGACCTGTCCGAGCCGCGTCGGGTCGGCGTTGACGGGCGCCGGCCGGGTCCTGACTTCGATCCGGTGGTCGCGGCCGAGGTCGCTCGCCTGCAAGGCCTCGAGCGCCGACCGTGCGGCGCCGGCCAGATCCACGGTCTTCCGCGACAGCGCGACCTTGCCGGTGATCACGCGACTCGCGTCGAGCAGCTCGTCGACCATCTTCGTGAGAAGTGCACATTGCCGGCGCATGATGTCGCGCGCGCGCAGGACGACATCGTCCGACACGTCCGGCCGCTCCATGAGGGCCAGGCCCGCCGTGATCGCACCGAGCGGATTGCGCAGTTCATGGCCGAGCATCGCGAGGAATTCGTCCTTGGCCTTGTTCTGCGCATCGGCCCGCTCGCGCGCCGTACGGGTTTCGTCGAGCAACAGGGCCCGCTCGTGTCCGCTTCGTTCGAGCACGCGGCCCGCCTCGCGAAGCGCCACGTGGAGCGCGTCGACTTCCGCGACACCGGCGCTGACCACCGGCGGCACGCTCCCCATGCCGAGGACGACGGCCGAGCGCGAGGCCCCGTCGATCGCTACCACCAGCCGCCTGCCGAAGAGGAAGGCCGCGACGATCGCGATCGTGATCGCCGCCAACAGTCCCGAGGCGGTCACGATCACCGCCCGGGTGGCTGCGGCTTCGACCACGCGGACCGGAACCCCCACGGCCACCGACCATCCCGATACCGGCGAGCGAGCGATCACGGTGTAAAGCGGGATGCCGTCTCGGCTGACGTTGCGGATGAACGGCTTGTCGTGCGCGAGGATGGCTTCGAGCAGGTCGGCCTTCGGAAGCTCGGCGATGTATTCCTGGGGACCACGATTGCGGGCAACGGTGCGGCCGTCGCGGTCGAACAGTCCGATCAGCCAGGTGGACGGTACGTCTTCGGTGGGAAATGCGCGCGTGAAATAACTGGCATAGAACCAAAGCGAGATGACCTCCCGGACACCGGCCTTCGACGTCTTCGCCAGTTCCATGCTGGCCACGTGCTTGCCGGTGGCCCTGCCGACGATCAGGTTCGAGATCTGGGGTGCCCCGCTGGCCTGCACACGGATGACGCGTTCCCGCGCCTCGGCCGAGCCGAGGTCGATCGGAGTGCCGAACGGAACGACGGTGTTGAAGATCTGCCGTCCGTCCGCACCGAGCAATGCGACATGGAGGTCTCGGCGCTCCGCGATCGCTTGCGCCTGCGCGTAGAAGCCCGCGAAGTCGTCCTGCGCGAGGCGTTCCGACTCAGCCAGCGCACGGACCGCGCCTTCTGCGTAGCTCCATTCGCGGTCCACGCCCAACGAAGCCGCGCGCGCGGTCTCGTGCATGCTGCGCAGCGCCGCCTCGCGCTCGTCGTCGAGCAGCATCTTCAAGGCCAGCGCCGAGAACACGACGACCGGGGCGAGGACTGCCGCAGCCATCAGCGCGAGGTGCGACCGGACCTTCATGCGGTCACGATGCGCGAGACGACCGGCATGGCAGGAAGTTGTGCGCGCGACCGCCCGTGCAACCCGTCCCGTACGGCCTCATATCTTCATCGGCAGGATCACCATCTGGATCCCCTCCAGATGCAGGCGTCGTTGCAGCGCCAGCGCGGCCTGGTTGTGCAGCAGGCGCGTCATGAAGTTCTCGGTCTCGGTGATCAGCTTGCTGGTGAAGAAGATCGCGCTCGGGAATTCGCAGCGCACCTGGTCCGAGATCTCGGCGATGGCTTCCACCGCGTCCGTGCCGAAGCCGAGGTACGACGTCGACGCGAGGCCGTGGCTGTGGCAGAAGTCGACGAAGTACGACAGCGACTCGCCGCCGCTCTCCTTCATCTTCGCGATCGTCTCGTCCCCGCCGTAGGCCTGCGAGTCGACGGTGCGCGCCATGATGAAGAGGAAGTTGCGGAAGTGGCCGGGGAACATGCGCTGCACCCACAGCAGCGCATGCAGGCCACCGCCGCGCGACGTGCCGACGATGAAGACCGCCGTCGGCGACTCCGGATCGAGCTCGGGGTATTCGGTCTCGCTGCCGTTCGGCGTGTTCGCGAACACCGCGTCGACCGCGCGGATGCGTTCCTTGGTGTCGGCGTAGTGGCGACGCACGAAGATGCAAGACGCGATCACCGCGCCGGTGATCACGACCGTGATCCAGCCGCCCTCGTCGAACTTGGCGACCGTCGTCACCACCAGGATGCTGACCGTGACGGTCAGGCCGATCGCCGACAGCGCGAGGCGCCCCATCCATCGCCGGTCGTCCTTGCGATGCTTGATCCAGTAGATGCACAGCCCGGTCAGCGACAGGCTGAACGTGAGGAACACGTTGATCGAGTACAGCACCACCAGGAACTCGACCGCACCGTGCGACAGGATCAGGATCGCGATCGCCGCGATGCCCATCAGCACGATGCCGTTCTGCGTGACGAGGCGCGTCGACAGGTACCTGAACTTGTGCGGCATCCACGAATCGGTCGCCATGTTGGCCAGAACCGCGGGACCACCGAGGAAGCCGGTGTTGGCCGCGACGAACAGCAGGCCGGCCTCGGTGGCGAGCACGACGATCAGCGCGATCGCCATGCCGCTGCCGGTGAAGCCCATCTCCTGGAGGATGCTGCCGAAGACGACCGCGTTCAGCGTGCTGCCCTCGACCGGCTTGGCCTGCCACAGCAGGTACAGCAGGATGATGCCGCCGGCCGTGAACGCGAGGCTCGCGGCCATGTACAGCATCGTCAGCTTGCCGGTCCGTACACGCGGTTCCTTGAGCGACTGCACGTTGTTGGAGACCGCCTCGATCCCCGTGTACGTGCCGCCGCCGAGCGAATAGGCCTTCAGGAACAGCGCCGCCACGAACACCCAGCTCGTCTCGCTGGCCAGCTTGCTGGTCTCGCTCAGCGTGTCGGGCACCAGGCTCGGCAGGCCGCTCGCGTGGCTGAGGATGCCGTAGATGATGAGGATGACGTGGGTCGCGACGAAGCCGAGGAAGATCGGCAGCAGGATCTTGATCGACTCGGCCATGCCGCGCAGGTTGAGCACGATCAGCAGCGCGGCGAGGAAAAGCTCGACGTAGAGCTTGCCCCCCTGCCACCCGACCGGCAGCAGGCTGAACATCGCATCGGTGCCGCTCGCCAGCGAGATCGCGATCGTCAGCACGTAGTCGACGATCAGCGCGGCGCCGGCGGTCACACCGGCATACGGTCCGATCAGGGAGGTCGCGACGCGGTAGCCGCCGCCCCCGGTCGGGAACAGCTCGATGATCTGGTTGTACGCGAGCGAGATGATGAAGACCGTCACCGCGGTCGCGATCGCGAGGTACAGGCCGAAGTGCGTGTGCTCGCCGAGCGCCTTGAAGGCTTCCTCGGGACCGTAGGCCGACGACGACAGTCCGTCCGCACCGAGGCCGACCCACGCCAGGAAGGCGACGAGCGCCAGCGAATGGCGCGTTTCGGATTTCAGCGGATCGAGTGCCCGTCCGAGAACGAGATCCCGGACCTTGTGAGAACGCATGGACGATTCCTCGGCGTCGACTGCACGATCGCGTCCGCACGGTGAGGGATCCGGCCCATGAGCCTGGCCCCTTCGTGAACACGGCCCGAAGGGGCCGAAACCACGTCGAAACGGGACCGAACGCCGTCCGTTCTACGTCGAAAAACCATGCGGCGCTGCAACGACAAGGGCGCGATGATACGCCCGCGTCCCGAATTGACCAATCGGTCAATGTCGCAGGGCGGGGACGGTCGGATAAACTCGCGGACGCCCGGAACCACCCCGTCGAGCGCGCGATCCGCCCCTTCGGATCGACGCCGCGGCCGGGGGCCGCGGTCTCCGTTTTCCCTCTTCTCCAAGGCATTCCATGACCGTCACCGTCATCTCGACCGACAAGGCGCCCGCCGCCGTCGGACCCTATTCGCAGGCCATCCGCATCGCGCACATGTTCCCCGCCGGCGAAGGCAGCATCGTCTATTCGTCGGGGCAGGTCGGGCTCGACCCGGCCACCGGCAAGCTCGTGACCGGCGGCTTCGAGGCCGAGGTGCGCCAGGCCTTCGCGAATCTCTCGGCGGTCGCGACCGAGGCCGGTGCGACCCTCGGCAATGCGGTCAAGCTCACGCTGTTCCTGACCGACCTGTCGCAGTTCGCCGCGGTCAACGCGATCATGAAGGAGACGGTCCCCGAGCCGTTCCCTGCACGCACGACCATCGGCGTGGCGTCGCTGCCGCTCGGCGCGACCTTCGAGATCGAGGGGATCTTCGCGATCTGATTCACCGCGTTCGCGGCATGTCGAAGCCCGCCGCGACGCCTGCGCGCAAGCCGTCGCGCGCGGCTGCCGGGACCCGGCCGTCGCCGGGCGATGCGCTCGCCAACCGGCTTGCGCGCATCGGGCTGCACGACGCGCTCGACTGCATCCTCCACCTGCCGCTGCGCTACGAGGACGAGACCCGCGTCGTCTCGCTGGCCGATGCGCGCGACGGTGACACGGTGCAGATCGAGGCCATCGTCCGCGAGCACGTCATCCAGTACCGGCCACGCCGCCAACTCGTCGTGCATGTCGACGATGCGAATGGACGCGACGCGACGGATGCCGGCCTGACGCTGCGCTTCCTGCATTTCTACGGCAGCCAGGTGAAGCATTTCGAGCCCGGTGCGCGGCTTCGCATCCGCGGCGAGCTGCGCGGCGGCGGATTCGGCTCGGTGTTCGGGCGCGAGATGATCCACCCGCACTACACCGTGCTGCGCGAGGACACGCCGCTGCCCGATCGCCTGACGCCGGTCTACCCGAGCGGCGTCGGCCTCGGCCAGGTGGTCGTGCGACGCGCGATCGCGAAGGCGCTGCAGACGGTGAAACTCGACGAGACGGTGCCGGCCGCATGGCTCGCACGTTTCCACTTGCCGGCCATCGACGGTGCGATCCGCCTGATCCACAACCCGCCGCCCGACGTCTCGCAGGAGGCGCTCGGCGCGCGCACGCATCCGGCCTGGCAGCGCATCAAGTTCGACGAGCTGCTCGCGCAGCAGTTGTCGCTGGCGCGCGCGCATGCGGCACGGCGTACAAGGACCGCGCCGGTGCTCAAGACGGGTGGAACGCTCGTCTTGCGCTTCCTGAAGGGCTTGCCGTTCGCGCTGACCGCGGCGCAGGCGCGCGTCGTGCGCGAGATCGAGGGCGACCTCTCGCGCCCGCATCCGATGCAGAGGCTGCTGCAGGGCGACGTCGGCAGCGGCAAGACCGTGGTCGCGGCGATTGCCGCGTTGCACGCGATCGATGCGGGCTACCAGGCGGTGCTGATGGCGCCCACCGAGATCCTCGCCGAGCAGCACTTCCGCAAGCTCGCCGAATGGATCGAGGCGCTGGACGTGCCGGTCGCGTGGCTGACCGGCAGCCTGAAGAAGAAGGAGAAGGCGGCCGCCCGCGACGCGATCGAGTCGGGCGTGGCGCGGCTCGCGATCGGCACGCACGCGCTGATCCAGGACGACGTGCACTTCGAACGGCTCGGGCTGTCGATCGTCGACGAGCAGCATCGCTTCGGCGTCGGCCAGCGCCTCGCGTTGCGCTTCAAGGCGCGCGACGCGACGTTGGATCCGCAGGCGCGCGTGCCGCGCGAGCCCCACCAATTGATGATGAGCGCGACGCCGATCCCGCGGACGCTGGCGATGACCTACTTCGCGGACCTCGAGGTGTCGACCATCGACCAATTGCCGCCCGGCCGCCGTCCGATCGTGACCAAGCTGATCGAGGCGTCGCGCCGCGACGACGTGGTCGAACGCGTGCGGCACGCGCTGGCCGAGGGCCGTCAGGTGTACTGGGTCTGCCCGCTGGTCGAGGATCCGGACGCCGCCGATGCCGAAGCGGCGAGGGCGGCGGGCGAGGCCGCGCTGCTGCCGCCGGTCAAGCGGCGCCCGTCGGCGTCGCGCAGCGAGACGCTGCAACTGCAGAACGCGATCGACACGCGCGACGCGCTGGCGCTGGCGCTGCCGGAAGTCGAGGTCGGCCTCGTGCACGGCCGGCTGTCGGGCGCCGACAAGGCGGCGGTGATGCGTGCGTTCCACGACGCGCGCATCGGCCTGCTGGTCGCCACGACCGTGATCGAGGTCGGCGTCGACGTGCCGAACGCGTCGCTGATGGTGATCGAGCACGCCGAGCGCTTCGGCCTCGCGCAGCTGCACCAGCTGCGCGGCCGCGTAGGCCGCGGCACGGCCGACTCGGTGTGCATCCTGCTGTTCCAGCCGCCGCTGTCGCCGCACGCGAAGGAGCGGCTGCGGACGATGCGCGAGACGCAGGACGGCTTCGCGATCGCGCGCAAGGACCTGGAGCTGCGTGGCCCGGGCGAGTTCCTCGGCGTACGGCAGTCGGGCGAGGCGCTGCTGCGCTTCGCCGACCTGCAGAGCGACCAGGCGCTGGTGGACGCGGCGCGCGAGACCGCGGTCGCGATGCTGGCCGACGACCCCGGCGCGGTGGACCGGCACCTGCAACGGTGGCTGCGCGGCGGGGAAGAGTTGTTGAAGGCGTGAAGCGCGTCGTCTACCTTGCGCTGCCCGCGACCCGCCGACCAAAATCATCGAAACCCGCCATGCCGACCCCCTCCGACTCGTGGCCACAAGGCCATCCTGACGAGCGTCATGTCGGACGCTGGCGCCGCGGACGCGGCGTCGCTGCCCGAAGGCCTGACGATCACGTTCGCGTCGGTCCGCCTGATCGAGCAGCGGGGGAACGGCCCGTGGTGCGACCTGCGCGTCTTCCCGCTTTGACGTGCACCTGCCTGCGGCCCTTGGCAAACGACGCTGCAACGACCGACAATGCGGGCCGCGCTTCGTCGCTTGTCCGTCTTCTTAGAATCCTGCTGAGCGCCTCGCCGCGCATCGACCATGCCCTTTCGTCTCCTCGCCGTCGCGACCGTCGTCGTCCTCCTCACCGGCTGTGCCGCGAACGTCACGCGGGGCTCGACCGATGCCGCGATGTCGCGCGTCCCGCCGACCGCAGCGACCCGCCTCGTGCTCAACGTCACCGGCTCGGACGCCTCGCTGAAGTCGAGCGACTGGGCGGACTTCAAGCGCGAATGGACCGAGAACTTCGCCGAGGAATCGACGAAGGCCGGCATTCCGCTGGTCGTGCAGGACGGGCCGGCGAAAGCCACCGGCGAGGCGGGCACGCTGCTGTCGGTCCACGTCGCCGACTATCGCTTCATCCGCCCCGGGACGCGCTACGCGGTCGGCATCATGGCCGGCAACGCCTACATCGAATCGACCCTCACGTTCCGCGATCTGCGCACCGGCGAGGTCTTCGCCACGCAGGCGGCGAACACGACCTCGTCCGCGTGGCAGGGCGTCTTCTCGCCGATGACCAACAAGCAGGTCGAAGCCATCGCAGCCGATGTGTTCAGGCAGATCAAGTCGGGGCAGGTCGGGCAGAAGTAGCGCTCGTCCCGCGTCGCCGCATGCTTCACTCACGCGAGGAACCTCATGAAACTCGTTGGCATCGTCCTGATCGTCGCCGGTGCGCTCGGCCTGCTGTACGGCGGCTTCAGCTACACCCACGACGAGACCGCGGCCAAGGTTGGCCCGATCGAGCTGTCGGTCACGAAGAAGGAGACGGTCAACGTGCCGATCTGGGCCGGCGTCGGCGCGATCGTGGCCGGCGGGTTGCTGCTGGTCTTCGGCGGCAAGCGCAAGTAGGCCGCAGCGAAACCATGCCCACCGCCGCGACGCTCGAACGATTCATCGCGCGCGTCGAAGCGAACGCGCACGCGGAGGCCTGCGAGGAGTTCTACACGGCCGACGCGACGATGCGCGAGAACCAGGGGCCGCCGCGCGTCGGACGCGATGCGCACGTGGCGAACGAGCGGAAGGTCTTGGCGCGCGCGAAGTCGGTCGAGTCCACCTGCGTGCGTCCGGTCCTCGTGCACGGCGACCACGTCGTCATCCGCTGGATCTTCCGCTTCGAATGGATGGACGGATCGGTGATGCGCATGGAGGAACTCGCGTACCAGCGCTGGGACGGCGAACGGATCGCGGAGGAGACCTTCTTCTACGATCCCGCGCAGCGCGTGTCGACGCCGCCCGTGCAATGCGGGGCGAGCGCATGACTTCGGCCGCCGTCGAGCGGGTCGCGTCGCGCAGTTCATTCATCCAGAACGTCCTGAAGTGCCTGGCACTGGCGGCGGCCACCATCACCGTGTCGCACGCTGCCGACTATCCGGCGCCGAAGGAAGGCGACTGGGTCGTCCGGGACTTCCGCTTCCACACCGGAGAGGTGCTGCCGGAGCTGCGGATCCACTACACGACGATCGGCGATCCGTCCGGTGAACCGGTGCTGATCCTGCACGGCACCGCGCAGTCGGGCACGGTGATGCTCGCGCCGCAGTTCGCGGGCGAGCTGTTCGGTCCGGGCCAGCCGCTCGACGCCCGCCGCTACTACGTGATCCTGCCGGACGCGATCGGCCACGGGAAGTCGAGCAAGCCGTCCGACGGGCTGCGCACCGCGTTCCCCAAGTACGACTACGACGACCTCGTGGATGCAGGCCATCGGCTGCTGACCGAGCATCTCGGCGTGAAGCACCTGCGCCTCGTGCTGGGCAATTCGATGGGCGGCATGGAGACCTGGATCTACGCGGCGCGACAACCCGGCTTCATGGACCTCGCGGTGCCGATGGCGTCGCTGCCGTCGCCGATGTCGGGCCGCAACTGGATGTTGCGACGGCTGATCATCGACTCGATCCGCACCGATCCCGAGTGGATGAACGGCCACTACACGAAGCAGCCGCGCAGCGCGCAGTTCGCGTCGGTCTTCTTCGCGTTCGCCACCGCCGGCGGCAACCAGCCGCTGCAACGGATCGCGCCCACCGCCGAAAAGGCCGATGCGCTGGTCGACCAGCGGCTCGCCGTGCCGTTCACGGCCGACGCCAACGACGTCCTCTATCAATGGGCGTCGTCGCACGACTACGATCCTTCGCCCGGTCTCGATCGTATCCATGCCACGCTGCTGTCGATCAACTCGGCGGACGACGAGCGCAATCCGCCGGAGCTCGGCACGCTCGAGCGCGAGATCAAGCGCGTGAAGAACGGCCGCGTGCTGCTGATCCCTGCCAGCGACCAGACGGCGGGGCACGGCACGACGTTCTTCGCGAAGTGGTGGAAGAAGGACGTCGACGACCTGCTGCGCGCGACGCCGCGCAGCGTGGCGCCCTGATGGGCAAGCGCTTCGTCGACGCGCCCGAAACGCGCGAGGGCCGCGTCGTGCAGCGGACGATCGAACTTGTCGCCGGCGGGATCCTGCTGCTGTTCGGCGTCGTGCTCCTCGGATTCGCGGGCTGGGGGTTCGGGGGCCTGGCCTGGGCGTCGATCCGCCTCGGCACCCTGCCCCCCGGCGGGGCCTTCCCCTGGACCGTGCTCGCCTGCCTGCTGGCGATCGCGGTCTTCGCCACGCAGGTCGGATTCCGGCTCGTCTGGAACCGGCCCAATACGCACGGCTCCCTGCTGTCGCCCGCCGGCTGGGCAACGCTTGCCTTCGTCTTCGTGGGCATCGGCCTCGCGTCGTCGATCGCGATGGTCAGGTCGGGTCGCGAGATCCCGATCGGGCTGGACTTCGGCTTCCTGATGTTCGCGCTGCCCTGCCTGCTCGTGGCGCGGCGCCTGCGCCGACGGTCGCGCGGGCCACGCTGAGCGGTGGCGGCGCGAACGCGCCGCGAATCGCGTCGAGCAGGTCGCTGGCCGCCACCGACAGCGGGTGGCCGGTCCGCGTGAGCAGGTAGCGCTCGCGCACCGCCCACGCTTCCGACAGCTCCACCAGCGCGATCTCCATGGTCTTGCGGTGCCGCAGTGCGGCCGACTCCGGCAGGACGCCGACTCCGACCCCCGCCTCGATCATCCGGCACATCGCGTCGAAGCCGTGCAGGCGGATGCGCTGGCGATACGGTCGACCGGAACCGGCGACCACGCGCGCCAGGAAGCTGTGCAGCGTGCTGCCCTCGTGCATGCCGAGGTGATCCTCGTCGAGCGTGTCGAGAAAGGAGATGCGCTTGCGCCGCGCGAGTCGGTGGTGCTTCGGCACGACCAGGACGAGCCGGTCGGTGCTGAAGTGATACACCTCCAAGCCTTCGGTTTCGACGAAACCGGCGACGATCCCGAGGTCGGTGGTGCCGGCGCGCACCGCGCGCGCGATGTCGGCGTTGAGGCGCTCCTGCAGGTCGATGTCCACGTCGGGGTGCGTGGTGAGGAAACGGGCCAGGATCTCCGGCAGGAACTCGCTGACCGCGGTCGTGTTCGCGAACACGCGCACGTGGGCCCGCAGGCCATGCGCGTACTGCTGGAGGTCGCCGTGCAGGCGGTCGACCTGCGACAGCAGGGTCCGGCTGTGATGGATCAGCGCTTCGCCTGCGGGCGTCGGTTGCATGCCGCGCGCGCCGCGATCGAAGAAGCGCAGGCCGCCGCGCTGCTCGAGGTTGTGCACGCGCGTGCTGACCGCGGCGAGCGAGCGGTGCATGCGCTTCGCGGCGGCGCTCAGGCTGCCGGTCTCGGCCACCAGCGCGACCAGGCGGAGGTCGTCGAGGTCGAATTGCATCGCAGGTCCGGTGTCGGATGAAGGGACGTGCCCTGTTCGGGCAAGAGCCGACGCTAGCACGACCTTCGTCAAAACCGAAGGCTGAAGCTGGATAAATCCGATGGCGTCGCCTGTGATCCGAGGGCAGGATACGAGACGCGACGGACGCAGGGACGAGTCCGCAACCGGAGACCTGAACGATGGAGCTGACCGACACGAAGGCCGCGACGATCGACCCTGCCGATCTCGTCCGGTGGGTCGGGCGCACCGAGACGCTGGTCGATGTCGTGACGACGGTTCCCGTCGCTGCGCTGGCGGCGACGCTGGACGACGGCAATCCGGTGCCGGCGGCCGGCGAGGCGCTGCCGCCGCTGTGGCACTGGCTCTACTTCCTGCCCAGGCCCAGGCGTTCCGAACTCGGCCCCGACGGCCATGCGGCGCGGGGCGGCTTCCTGCCGCCGGTGCCGCTGCCGCGCCGCATGTGGGCCGGCGGGCGCCTCGCGTGGCACGACCCGCTCCGCATCGGCGATCGCATCGAACGCGTCTCGCGCGTCGAGAGCGTGTCGACCAAGAGCGGCAAGAGCGGCGACCTGGTGTTCGTGCTGGTGCGCCACACCGTCTCGACGGAGCGCGGCCTCGCGCTCGTCGAGGAGCACGACATCGTCTATCGCGATGCGCCGGCGCCGGGTTCGACGCCTCCCGCCGCACCGGTCGCGCGCACCGACGAGCGCTGGAGCCTGCGGGTCGTCCCCGACGACACGCTGCTGTTCCGTTATTCCGCGCTGACCTTCAACGCGCATCGCATCCACTACGACCGGCGCTACGTGACCGGGGTCGAAGGCTATCCGGGCCTGGTCGTCCACGGCCCGCTGATCGCGACGATGCTGGTCGAACTGCTGCGCAGCCGTCTGCCCGCCGCGTCGCTGTCGCACTTCGCGTTCCGCGCGGTGAGCCCGCTGTTCGACCTCGCCCCCTTCGACCTCTGCGGACGGCCGTCGGCCGACGGCGCGACCGTCGACCTGTGGGCGCGCAACGTCGAAGGCGGTCTGGCGATGCAGGCCACCGCCACGCTGGCGTGAGTCCGGTCCCCAAGACGCCGGGCCCCCCCGTGCCCGGTCGAGCGACGAACCACCGAAGGAGACACCCATGACACAACTGCAGGGAAAGGTCGCGATCGTGACCGGCGCGGCCAGCGGCTTCGGCGCGGAGATCGCGCGTCAATACGTGGCGCAGGGCGCGCGGGTCGTCGTCGCCGACGTCAACGAGGCCGGCGCGAAGGCGGTCGCGGGCACGCTCGGCGACGCGGCGATCGCGGTGACGTGCGACGTGTCGAAGGAGGCCGACATCCAGGCGCTGGTCGCGACGACGCTCGAACGCTTCGGCAAGCTCGACATCGTCGTCAACAACGCCGGCACGACGCACCGCAACCAGCCGCTGATGGACGTCGGCGAGGACTGGTTCGATCGCTGCTTCGCGGTCAACGTGAAATCGATCTTCCACATGACGCGCGCGGTCGTGCCGGTGTGGCGCCAAGCCGGCAACGGCGGCGTGATGATCAACATCGGCTCGACGGCCGGCATCCGCCCGCGGCCCGGACTCACCTGGTACAACGCGTCGAAGGGTGCCGTGAACCTGATGTCGAAGTCGCTCGCGGTCGAACTCGGACCGGACCGTATCCGCGTCAACGCGATCTGTCCGGTGATGGGCGAATCGGGTCTGCTCGAATCGTTCATGGGCATGCCCGACACGCCCGAGAACCGCAAGAAGTTCATCGCCACCATCCCGCTCGGCCGCCTCGCGAAGCCGAGCGACATCGCCGCTGCGGCGGTGTTCCTCGCCAGCGATGCCGCAGAGTTCATCAGCGGCGTCGAGTTCCCGGTCGACGGCGCGCGAACCGTCTGACCCGTCCTTCACGAGAGTCGCCCTTGAAACAAGAACTCCCTGCCCAAGACCGTTTCCAGGAGATGCGCGAAGCCCTGCGCGGCCTGACCGGCACCTACGACTCCGCCTACTGGCAGAAGGTCGATCACGAACGCGGCTATCCGGTCGCGTTCGTCGACGCGCTGACGACGGCCGGCTGGATGGCCGCGCTGATCCCCGAGCAGTACGGCGGCTCCGGCCTCGGCCTCGCCGAGGCGTCGGTGATCATGGAAGAGATCAACCGCTCGGGCGGCAACGCCGGGTCGTGCCACGGCCAGATGTACAACATGGGGACGCTGCTGCGCCACGGGTCCGAGGCGCAGAAGCAGCTCTACCTGCCGAAGATCGCGACCGGTGAACTGCGCCTGCAGTCGATGGCGGTCACGGAACCCACCACCGGCACCGACACGACGAAGATCAAGACGGTCGCGGTGAAGAAGGGCGACAAGTACGTCGTCAGTGGCCAGAAGGTGTGGATCTCGCGGATCCAGCATTCGGACCTGATGATCCTGCTCGCGCGCACGACCCCGCTGGCCGAGGTGAAGAAGAAGTCGGAAGGCATGTCGATCTTCCTCGTCGACCTGCATCAGGCGATGCGAGAAGGGACGACGAAACCCGGCATGACGGTCAGGCCGATCGCCAACATGGTCAACCACGAGACCAACGAGGTCTTCTTCGACGAGCTCGAGATCCCCGCGGAGAACCTGATCGGCGAGGAGGGCAGGGGCTTCAAGTACATCCTCGACGGCCTGAATGCCGAGCGCACGCTGATCGCCGCCGAGTGCATCGGCGACGGCTGGTGGTTCGTCGAGCACGCGCGCGACTACGCGAACGACCGCGTGGTCTTCGACCGGCCGATCGGCCGCAACCAAGGGGTACAGTTCCCGATCGCGGAGAGCTACATCGAGCTCGAGGCCGCGAACCTGATGCGCTGGAAGGCATGCGAGCTGTTCGATGCGCAGCAGCCGTGCGGGTCGGAATCGAACATGGCGAAGTACCTGGCCGCGAAGGCGTCGTTCGAGGCGGCCAACGTGTGCATGCAGACGCACGGCGGCTTCGGTTTCGCCGCCGAGTACGACGTGGAGCGCAAGTTCCGCGAGACGCGGCTGTATCAAGTGGCGCCGATCTCGACGAACCTGATCCTGTCGTACATCGCGGAGCACGTGCTGGGGCTGCCCCGATCGTTCTGAACTGCTCTCTCCCCCAGAGGGGTGAGAACTGCGTACCAGGAGCCTTCCATGTCCCTCCCCCTCGCCGGCACCACCGTCATCTCCCTCGAACACGCGATCGCCGCTCCCTTCGCGACGCGGCAGCTCGCGGACCTCGGCGCGCGGGTCATCAAGATCGAGCGACCCGGCGTCGGCGACTTCGCGCGCGCCTACGACGAACGCGTGCACGGCCTGGCCTCGCACTTCGTCTGGGTCAACCGCGGGAAGGAGAGCCTCACGCTCGACCTGAAGAACGCCGACGCCATCGACGTGCTCAGGAAGCTGGTCGCGAAGGCCGACGTGCTGGTGCAGAACCTCGCGCCCGGCGCCGCCGCGCGCATGGGCCTGTCGGCCGAGGCCCTGCGCCCGACCCATCCGGGCCTGATCGTCTGCGATATCTCGGGCTACGGGGCGGACGGTCCCTACCGCGACAAGAAGGCCTACGACCTGCTGATCCAGAGCGAGGCGGGCTTCCTGTCGGTGACCGGGTCCGAGGACCAGCCCGCGAAGGCCGGCTGCTCGATCGCCGACATCGCGGCCGGCATGTACGCGTACAGCAGCATCCTCGCCGCGCTCTACGCGCGCCAGAAGGACGGCATCGGCTCGCACATCGACGTGTCGATGCTCGAGTCGCTCGTCGAGTGGATGGGCTATCCGATGTACTACGCCTTCGAAGGGGCGACGCCGCCGGCCCGGTCGGGTGCCGAGCACGCGACCATCTACCCGTACGGGCCGTTTCGCGCCGGCGACGGTAAGGTGGTGATGCTCGGCCTGCAGAACGAGCGCGAGTGGCTGCTGTTCTGCGACAAGGTGCTCGGTGACGTCACGGTCGCCACCGACGCGCGCTTCTCGTCGAACAGCCTGCGGCACCAGCATCGCGACGCGCTGCGCGGGTTGATCCTCGACGTCTTCTCGACGCTGACCGCGGCCGACATCGTGGTCCGCCTCGACGCCGCGCAGATCGCCAACGCGCGGATGAACACGATGGACGAGCTGTGGGCGCATCCGCAGCTGGCGGCCCGCGACCACTGGCGCGAGATCGACACGCCGGCCGGGCGGATTCCGGCGGGGCTGCCGCCCGGACGCCACGATCGCTTCGCCTACGCGATGGGCCCGGTGCCGGCGCTCGGCGCGCACACCGATGCAATCCTCGCCGAGCTCGGCGTCGATGCGGCGGCCATCGACGCGATGCGCGGCGCCGGGGCGGTCTGACGCCCGGCCTTCCTCGCGCCCTCAGGCAAACTCCCGATGGTCGACCCGGACCCGTCCGGGTTCCAATGCCTGCTGAACCTCTCTCGCCTGCGCACGCCGCTACCGGACCCCTTTCGATGATCGACCTGTCTTCCAGCCTGCTGACCGCGCGCAGTTTCCTGTTCGTGCCGGCCAACCGCACCGATCGTTACGCGAAGGCGATGGCGTCCGGCGCCGACATCGTCGTCATCGACCTCGAGGACTCGATCGCGCACGACGCGAAGGATCGCGCGCGCATGCTGCTCGACTCGTCCTGGGGCGACTTCGAGCACGAGGACCGCGTGGTGATCCGCATCAACGGCCTCGACTCGGTCGAGCTGGCCGACGATGCCGCGCTCTGCGCGTCGCTCGGACCGGCCGGCGTCATGGTGCCTAAGGCGGAGAACCGCGAGGAGCTCGAGGCGCTCCACGAGCGCCTCGGCGAGATTCCGCTCGTGCCGATGATCGAGAGTGCGAGCGGCTACTGCAACGTCGACTCGATCGCGCGGGCCAACGGCACGCTGCGCCTCGCGTTCGGCCACATCGACTTCCAGGCCGACCTCGGCATGGTGCCGAGCGCCGACCAGAACGAGCTGGCGCCGGCGCGCTTCGGCCTGGTTGCGGCGTCGCGGGCGGCCGGGATCGCCGGCCCGATCGACGGCATCACGCTCGAGACCAGCAAGCACGGCGAGATCGTGCAGGCCACGCGTCGCGGCATCCGCTTCGGCTTCACCGGCAAGCTGTGCATCCACCCCGACCAGATCGAGGCGGTCCATGCCGCGTTCGCGCCGAGCGCGGAGGACGCGGCCTGGGCGCGGCGCGTCGTCGAGGCGGCCGAGTCGTCGAAGGGCGCCGCAGTCAAGGTCGACGGACGCATGGTCGACCGTGCGGTGATCCTGCTGGCCGAGCGCGTGCTCGCGCTCTTGTCGCAGTCCGGCCATCGGCCGTGAGGCCCTGCGGCGACATCCTGTACGCAAACGGCGCCGTCGAGCGCCGACCCATTCCAATGAACGGAGACTTCCGATGACCAAGCTGACCACCGCCTTCGCGGCGGCCCTCGCGTGCGCAGCGCTGTTGGCGGCCGCGCCTGCTCTTGCCCAGACCACCGCCGCGCCGATCGTGATCAAGTTCAGTCACGTGGTCGCCGTGGACACGCCCAAGGGCAAGGGAGCCGAACGCTTCAGGCAGCTCGCCGAAGAACGGACCAACGGTCGGGTGAAGGTGGAGGTCTATCCGAATTCGACTCTCTACAAGGACAAGGAAGAGCTCGAGGCGTTGCAGCTCGGTGCGGTGCAGATGCTCGCGCCGTCGGTGTCCAAGTTCGGGCCGCTCGGTGCGAAGGAGTTCGAGGCCTTCGACCTGCCGTTCATCTTCCCCGACAAGGCCGTCCTCGCGCGCGTAGCCGAAGGGCCGATCGGCGCGTCGCTGTTCAGCAAGCTCGAAAGCAAGGGCATCAAGGGTCTCGCCTTCTGGGACAACGGGTTCAAGGACATGACGGCGAACAGGCCGTTGCGCGAGCCGGCCGACTTCAAGGGCCTGAAGATGCGCATTCAGTCCAGCAAGGTGCTCGAGGCGCAGATGCGGGCGCTCGGCGCGCTGCCGCAGGTGCTGGCTTTCTCGGAGGTGTACCAGGCGCTCCAGACCGGCGTGGTGGACGGTACCGAGAACACGCCGTCGAACATCTATTCGCAGAAGACGCACGAGGTGCAGAAGTACCTGACCGTGTCGAATCATGGGTACATCGGCTACGCGGTGATCGTGAACAAGGCGTTCTGGGACGGCCTGCCGCCGGACATCCGTACCAAGCTCGAGGGAGCGATGAAGGATGCGACGCGCTATGCGAACGCGATCGCGCAGCAGGAGAACGACGACGCATTGGCCAAGATCAAGGCAGCGGGTCGCACCGAGATCGTCACGCTGACCGATGCGCAGAAGGCCGAATGGCGCAAGGCGCTGCAGCCGGTGTACGCGGAGATGGCGCCGCGCGTGGGCAAGGACCTGATCGATGCGATCCGCAAGGAGGGGGCGGCGATGGGGTACAAGTGACCCGGTTCTCCTTCCCCTTCCGGGGGAGGGTTGGGGAGGGGGCAAGCGCAGCGAGCGTCGGTGCTGGCGACCGTTTGTCGCTCGCCTGACGGCCAGCCCCCTCCCCGACCCTCGCCCAGAGGGGGAGGGGGCAGTCCATCGCTCCGTTAAACTCGCCGCATGCCGATCCGTTTCCTTCAGAGCCCCGCATGACCCTCACGGAATTGCGTTACGTGGTCGCGGTCGCCAAGGAACGTCATTTCGGCCGCGCGGCCGAGTCCTGCTTCGTCAGCCAGCCGACGCTGTCGGTCGCGATCAAGAAGCTCGAGGACGAACTCGGGGTCACGCTGTTCGAGCGCGGCGGCAGCGAGGTCGGCGTCACGTCGATCGGCGCGCAGATCGTCGAGCAGGCCAAGCTCGTGCTCGAGCAGAGCCTTGCGATCAAGGAGATCGCCAAGTCCGGCAAGGACCCGCTCAATGAGCCGCTGCGCCTGGGCATCATCTACACCATCGGGCCCTACCTGCTGCCGCAGCTCGTCAAGCGGCTGATCGCCGATGCGCCGCAGATGGCGCTGATCCTGCAGGAGAACTACACGGCCAAGCTGATCGAGCAGCTCAAGCACAGCGAGATCGACGCCGCGATCCTCGCGCTGCCGCTGCCCGAGGCGGGCCTGATGATCCAGCCGCTGTACGACGAGGAGTTCATCGTCGCGATCCCGCGCGAACACGCGTGGAAGACGCGCGACCGGGTGACGTCCGCCGATCTCAAGGACGAGACCATGCTGCTGCTGGGCGCGGGCCACTGCTTTCGCGACCAGGTCCTCGAGGTGTGCCCGGAACTCGAGCCGCTGCCGGTCGCGTCGTGGGCCCACGACACGGGCATCCGTCGCACCTTCGAAGGTTCGTCGCTCGAGACCATCCGGCACATGGTCGCGAGCGGCATCGGCGTGACGGTGCTGCCGCGCACGTCGGTCCCGGTGCCGCTGCCGGCCGACAGCCTGCTGCGCTACCTGCCGTTCGAGGATCCGGTGCCGGGGCGGCGCGTCGTGCTGGCGTGGCGCAAGTCGTTCCCGCGCCGTGCCGCGATCGACGTGGTCCGCGCCGCGGTGCGGGCCTGTCACCTCGAGGGGATGACCAAGCTCGACCTCGCGTCGTTCTCGATCTGACGCGAGCGGCGCTACCATGCGCGATTCGTGCATTCAAGGAGCGCCCCGATGGCCAAGAAGAAGGTGAAGTCCGAAGTCCCCGTCGATTCCGCGTCGATCCACATCGGCATCTCGTCCGCCGATCGCGCGACCGTCTCGACCGCGCTGTCGCACATGATGGCGGACACCTATTCGCTCTACCTCCAGACCCACAACTTCCACTGGAACGTCGAAGGCCCGATGTTCAACACGCTGCACCTGATGTTCGAGGTCCAGTACAACGAACTGTGGATCGCGGTCGACGCCGTCGCCGAGCGCATCCGTTCGCTCGGCTTCCACGCGCCCGGCACCTACAGCGAGCTGACCAAGCTCGCGTCGATCGAGGAAGTGGCCGGCGTCCCGGCGGCGATGGACATGGTCGCCTACCTGGTGAAGGGCCACGAGGCCGTGACCCGCACTGCGCGCGCCGCGTTCCAGGCCGCCGACAAGGCCAGCGACGAATCGACGGCCGACCTGATGACGCAGCGCCTGCAGGTCCACGAGAAGACCGCGTGGATGCTGCGCAGCCTGCTGAAATAAGCAGCGCGTCCTGTGCGCATGCCGGCGGACACGACCGCGGGGCCTGAGCGGCGGTCGCCGGTGATCGAACGCCTGCGGCTGTACGCGAAGCTCGTCCGCCTCGACAAGCCGATCGGCATCCTGCTTCTGCTGTGGCCCACGCTGTGGGCGCTGTGGATCGCGTCGGACGGCTGGCCGCCGGCCTTCATCCTCGTCGTCTTCGTGGTCGGCACGGTGCTGATGCGGTCGGCCGGCTGCGCGGTCAACGACTGGGCCGATCGCGATTTCGACCGGCACGTCGCCCGCACCGCCGAACGGCCGCTCACCAGCGGCCGCATCGCGGGATGGGAAGCGCTGGTGGTCGCGGTCGTGCTGGCGTCGCTGTCGCTGCTGCTGATCCTGCCGCTCAATGGCCTCGTGCTCGCGCTGTCGGTGGTCGCGGCGTTCATCGCGGCCAGCTATCCGTTCACGAAGCGCTTCTTCGCGCTGCCGCAGGCGTACCTGGGCATCGCGTTCGGCTTCGGCATCCCGATGGCCTTCGCGGCGATCGAAGGGCGCGTGCCGGCGGTCGGCTGGGTGCTGCTGGCGGCCAACGTGTTCTGGGCCGTCGCCTACGACACCGAATACGCGATGGTCGACCGCGACGACGACCTGCGCATCGGCATCCGCACGGCGGCGATCACCTTCGGCCGCTTCGACGTGCTCGCCGTGATGCTCTGCTACGCCGGCACGCTCGTGCTGCTGTTCGTCGCGGGCGCGATGACAGGGCTCGGATGGGCTTGGGACGCGGGCCTCGTCGTCGCGGCCGGCATCGCGGTGTATCACTACCGGCTGATCCGCACCCGCACGCGGGCCGGCTGCTTCAAGGCGTTCCTGCACAACAACTGGTTCGGCGCCGCGGTGTTCGCGGGGCTGGTGCTCGATCGGGCGATCGCCTAGCGTTCTCGGCCGAACTCGTCGCCGAGCTCGGACGATCGTTTCGCCGCCGCGTGGACGGCGCGGACGATCGCCTCGGGGCAGCCGGCTTCCCGCATCGACGTCAACGCGGCGTGGGTGGTCCCGCCCTTCGACGTGACGCGCTCGCGTAGCACCGCGAGCGGTTCCTCCGAAGCGGCAGCGAGGCGGCTCGCGCCCACGAAGGTCGCGACCGCGAGGCGTCGCGCGCTTTCCGCGGACAGGCCGAGTTCCACGCCTGCCTGCGCGAGCGCCTCGATGAACGAGAACACGTAGGCCGGACCGCTGCCCGACACGGCGGTCACCGCATCGAGCTGCGTCTCGTCGTCGACCCACAGCGTCTGGCCGACCGCGTCGAGAAGTTGCGTGGCCAGCGCCTTGCGCGTCGCGTCGACGCCGGGTATTGCGTACAGCGCCGTGATGCCTTCGCCGATCAGCGCCGGCGTGTTCGGCATGGCGCGCACGATGGCGCGTGGCGAATGATCGGCGGCGAGCCAGTGCGCGATCTCGCGCGTGCGGATGCCGGCCGCGATGCTGACGACCAGCGGCCGCTCGAGCCAGCGCGCGGCCACCGTCACCGCCTCGCGGAAGTTCTGCGGCTTGACGGCCACGACGACGGCGTCGCACTCGGCCAGGTCGGCCGACGGCACGTCGTGCAGCGCAGCACCGTGCACGACGCGCGACACGATCTCGCGCGTCGGTGCGTGCGGTTCGATCACGACGAAGTGCGCATCGGCATGGCGCGCGGCGATGCCGCCGATCAATGCTTGCGCCATGTTGCCGCCGCCGATGAATCCGATCCTCATGCCGTCTGAACCTCACTGTGTCGGCGGGCACCGAAGATGGCTGTACCGACGCGGACCATCGTCGCGCCTTCGGCGATCGCGGCCTCGAAGTCGGCGGACATGCCCATCGACAGGTGCTCGCACGGCAGGCCGGCGGCGCGCAACGACTGGGCGAGCGCGCGCAGCCGCGCGAACACCGCGCGCTGCTCGTCGCGGTCAGTGCGCGCCGCGGGCACCGCCATCAGGCCGCGAAGCCGCAGCGCGGGCAGCGCGACGATCGCCCGCGCGAGCGCCGCGACCGCGTCGGGCTCGACGCCGCTCTTACTGGTCTCGCCGTCGAGATTGACCTCGATGAGCACGTTCAGCGGGCCGCGCGCGGCGTCGCGCTGCGCCGCGAGGCGTTCGGCGATCTTCAGCCGGTCGACGCCGTGGACCCAGTCGAAGTGCGCCGCGATGGTCCGCGTCTTGTTGCTCTGGATCGGGCCGATGAAGTGCCACACCGGCCGCCCGACGCCCCGTGCGTCGACCTCGGCCATCTTCTCGACGGCTTCCTGCACGTAGTTCTCGCCGAATGCCTGCTGGCCGGCGCCGATCGCATCGACGACGGCGGCAGCGGGAAAGGTCTTCGAGACCGCGATCAGTTCGACCGTGCCGGGGGCTCGTTGCGCCGCTTCCACAGCGTGACGGATGCGTTCCTTCACGCCTTGCAGGTTGTCTGACGTTACGGACATAATCGTTGCGGTAAGCCCCACGAGACGTGCGGATCGGCCTTCTGGACGGTCCGCGGATTCGAGCTTCGGAACCCCTCCCGCGCCCGACGAAGCGGAACCTCGTGCGCAGGGCTTCAGGTTTCCCGCGCCGGGTCGATAAACGTCCGATGGACCCGCGCTCGCGAGCGGGCCGTCAACATACCATGGGGGTCGCACCGCGCCAGGCTCGCGCCGCGCGTCCCTCGCGACGCACCACCCGCTCCCCGTCACGGCACCGCACCGCGGCGCCAAAAAGGATTCTCGATGGACATCTCCGAACTGCTCGCCTTCGTCGTCAAGAACAAGGCGTCGGACCTGCACCTCTCCGCCGGCCTTCCCCCGATGATCCGGGTGCACGGCGACGTGCGTCGGATCAACCTGCCGCCGATGGAACACAAGGACGTGCACGGCATGATCTACGACATCATGAACGACGGGCAGCGCAAGTTCTACGAGGAGAACCTCGAGTGCGACTTCTCGTTCGCGATCCCGGGCCTCGCGCGCTTTCGCGTCAACGCGTTCGTGCAGAACCGCGGCGCCGGCGCCGTGATGCGGACCATCCCGTCGAAGGTGCAGACGCTCGAGGAGCTCAACGCGCCGAAGATCTTCGCGGAGATCGCCAACCAGCCGCGCGGCATCGTGCTGGTCACCGGGCCGACCGGCTCGGGCAAGTCGACCACGCTCGCCGCGATGGTCAACCACATCAACGACAACGAGTACGGCCACATCCTCACGGTCGAGGACCCGATCGAGTTCGAGCACGAGTCCAAGAAGTGCCTGATCAACCAGCGCGAGGTCGGGCCGCACACGCTGAGCTTCAACAACGCGCTGCGCAGCGCGTTGCGCGAGGACCCGGACGTGGTGCTGGTCGGCGAGTTGCGGGATCTCGAGACGATCCGGCTCGCGCTGACCGCGGCCGAGACCGGCCACCTGGTGTTCGGCACGCTCCACACCAGTTCGGCGGCCAAGACCATCGACCGGATCGTCGACGTCTTCCCGGCAGCCGAAAAGGAGATGGTCCGCACGATGCTGTCCGAGTCGCTGCGCGCCGTGATCGCGCAGACGCTGCTCAAGACCAAGGACGGCAGCGGCCGCGTCGCCGCGCACGAGATCATGATCGGCACGCCGGCCATCCGGAACCTGATCCGCGAGAACAAGATCGCGCAGATGTACTCGGCCATCCAGACCGGTCAGCAGGTCGGCATGCAGACGCTCGACCAGAACCTGATCGAACTCGTCCGCCGCAACATCGTCAATCCGATCGAGGCGCGCAATCGCGCCGCGAACAAGGACAGTTTCCCCCTCTAGTTCCCTGCATCGGACCCCGGCCTGCGGCCGCACCATGGGACCTGCCATCGTCGCAGTCATCGCAGGCGTCGTCTCGGCGTTCGCGTCGAGCCTGCTGACCCAGGCGATCGGCGCGCCGGTCGCGCGCGGGGTATCTTCGTGGTGACGACGCTGGCCGACCTCTTGCGGATCGCGCATCCGCTGCGGTTCTCGATCGCGGCGATCGTCACGATCTTCGTCGGCACCGGTTTCACGACGACCTTCCGACCTGCAATCCCGCGCTGAGCGCGAACGAATTCTTCGATTGGAGCTGGACCATGGAACGCGAACAGGCCACCAAATTCATGTACGACCTGCTGCGCCTGATGATCAGCAAGAAGGGCTCAGACCTGTTCATCACGGCCGAATTTCCACCGGCCTTCAAGATCGACGGAAAGGTCACGCCGGTGTCGAACCAGGCGATGACCGCGCAGCACACGTCCGAACTGGCGCGCGCGATCATGAACGACAAGCAGGCGTCCGAGTTCGAGGCGACCAAGGAGTGCAACTTCGCGATCAGCCCGGCCGGCATCGGGCGCTTCCGGGTCAACGCGTTCGTCCAGCAGAGCCGCATCGGCCTGGTGCTGCGGACCATCACGACGCGCATCCCGACGGTCGAGGAGCTCGGCATTCCGTCGGTCCTCAAGGACGTCGTGATGACCAAGCGCGGCCTGCTGATCATGGTCGGCGCGACCGGCTCGGGCAAGTCGACGACGCTGGCCGCACTGATCGGCCATCGCAACGAGAACAGCTACGGCCACATCGTCACGATCGAGGATCCGGTCGAGTACGTGCATCCGCACCGCAACTGCATCGTCACGCAGCGCGAGGTGGGGGTTGACACCGAGGACTGGTCGGCCGCGCTCAAGAACACGCTGCGCCAGGCACCGGACGTGATCCTGATCGGCGAGATCCGCGACCGCGAGACGATGGACCATGCGATCGCGTTCGCCGAAACCGGTCACCTGTGCATGGCGACGCTGCACGCGAACAGCTCGAACCAGGCGCTCGACCGGATCATCAACTTCTTCCCCGAGGAGCGGCGCGCACAGCTCCTGATGGACCTGTCGCTGAACCTGAAGGGGATGATCTCGCAGCGTCTCATTCCGCTCAAGGACACGAAGGGCCGCGTGCCGGCGGTGGAGATCATGCTCAATTCGCCGCTCATCTCCGACCTGATCTTCAAGGGCGACGTGCACGAGATCAAGGAGATCATGAAGCGCTCGCGCGAGCTCGGCATGCAGACCTTCGACCAGGCGCTGTTCGATCTCTTCGAGTCCGACCGGATCTCGTACGAGGACGCGCTGCGCAACGCCGACTCGGTCAACGACCTGCGCCTGTCGATCAAGCTGCACAGCAAGAACGCCCGCGCGGCCGACCTCACGAAGGGTATCGAGCACCTCGGCCTCGTCTGACGCGTCGCTCGACCCGACGCTGCGTTATCCTCCGCGATCCCCCGAAGGAGATCGCCATGAGCAAGGAATCCGCAGCGAGCGTCTACGACTTTTCCGCCACGTCCCTCGGCGGCAAGATGGCCGACCTCGCGGCCACCAAGGGCAAGGTCCTGCTGATCGTCAACACGGCCAGCAAGTGCGGCTTCACGCCGCAATACGACGGCCTCGAGAAGGTCTACGAGAAGTACCGCGACCAGGGCTTCGAGGTCCTCGGCTTCCCGTGCAACCAGTTCGGCGGGCAGGAGCCCGGCGAGAGCAGCGACATCGCGCAGTTCTGCGAAAAGAATTTCGGCGTCAGGTTTCCGATGTTCGAAAAGGTCGACGTCAACGGCGACGGCGCGCATCCGCTGTTCAAGTACCTCAAGGACGCGGCGCCGGGGCTGCTCGGCACCAAGGACATCAAGTGGAACTTCACGAAGTTCCTGGTCGGCCGCGACGGCAAGGTCGTCGACCGCTACGCGCCCACGACCCGGCCCGACGCGATGGCGGGCGACATCGAGAAGCTGCTCAAGGCCTGAGCGTCGGCCGGCGAGGGTGAGCGCATGAGCCTGCAGTCCGTCTCCGACTTCCTCGCGCGGCACGCCCCGGACATCGCCATCATCGAAGTCACGACGAGCACGGCGACCGTCGCCCTGGCCGCGGCCGCGCACGGGCTCGAGACCGGACAGATCGCCAAGACGCTGTCGCTGCGCCTGAAGGACGAAGTGATCCTGCTGGTGATGAACGGCGACGCGCGGATCGACAACCAGAAGTACAAGACGCATTTCGGCGCCAAGGCGAAGATGCTCGACGCCGACGAGGTCCTCGCGTGGACCAGCCATCCGGTCGGCGGGGTCTGCCCGTTCGGACTGCCGCAGCCGCTGCGGGTCTTCGCGGACGTGTCGCTGCGACAGTACGACGTCGTGCTGCCGGCGGCCGGCTCCACGCACACCGCGCTGCGCATCGAGCCCGAGCGGCTGGCGCGGCTGGTGGATGCCGAGTGGGTCGACGTCGCGCGCGTCGGCGAGGCGGTCGCGGTGAACGGCGACCCATGAGTCCGGAACGGATGAGGTTGGAACGCAGGCGTCGGTTGTCGTCCTTCCGCCGATGATCACGCGACCTTTCGGCGTCGCCGTCGCCGGCACCGGGATCATGGGCGGCCGCATGCTCGCGGCGCTCGCGCCGCACGAGCGCTTCCGCGTCGTGGCGCTGTGGGATCCCGATGCGGACGCCTTGCAGCGTGCCGTCTCCGGAACTCCGGACGCACGCGCAGCGCGCAGCCTGGACGACCTCGTCGGCGATCCGTCGGTCGACCTCGTGTACATCGCGTCGCCGCCGGCCACCCATCGGCGCTGCGTCGCCGCCGCGCTCGCGGCCGGACGCGCCTGCCTGTGCGAGAAGCCGCTCGCAGCCGACGTCGACGACGCGGAGGCCCTGCGCGAACTGGTCGTCGACGCCCGCCTGCCGTTCGCGGTCAACTTCCCGTTCGCGAGTGCGCCGGCCAGTCGCCGCCTGATCGAACTGGTGCAGGGCGGCAGCCTCGGCGAGATCCGCAGCGCGACGATCACGGCGCGCTTCGCGCAGTGGCCGCGGCCGTGGCAGATGGGCGCCAGCACGTGGCTGGCCGGTGACGCGGAGGGCGGCTTCACGCGCGAGGTGCTGTCGCACTTCGTCTTCCTCGCGCAGCGCCTGTTCGGGTCCGTGTCGGTCGCCGACGTGGAGCTCGTGCGCGAACCGGGGCGGTCGGAGACGGCGCTGCGGGCACGCCTCGTTCACGCGCAGGGGTCGGTGACGATCGATGCGGCGGTCGCCGGCGACGTCGCCGACCAGAACCGCTTCGAGATCGTCGGCAGCATGGGCACCGCGGCGCTCGTGGACTGGTCGCGACTCGCGTTCGACGGCGAGCTGTCCGAGCGTGTCGACGCCACGCCGGGCACGCTCGACCGCCTCGCGTGGATGCTCAGCGGCCGCGTGGACCACGACCTCGCCACGGTCGGGGAGGGCGTGGCGGTGGTCCGTTGCATCGAGGGAATGCTGCGCGGTTGAGGCGGCGCCCGAACAGGCCGACCGGCAGTTATTCGAGCGGGCCGGGGCTTCGCGTTGCCGAGGCGTTCGGCTCGATGGCGATCGTCATGATTCGGGTCGTCCTCCATGGTCGGCCCGCTGACCCCGCAATCGCGCTCACAATTCAGGCCGGAGATGTTTCCGGGTGGCTCGTATCGCGGGCGACCTGCGCGCCAGCCCGTTCGGCCTGCAGGCTGCGACGCGCGACGAGGCGGCGTGCCGCTTCGCTGTTGGCGGTCGCGACCGGTCCCCCTTCTTCCTTGGCGGCTCGGCGCGGGGTCAGGTGCATCGCAGCGGGTGGCACTGCGGACATGAGGGTCGGGAGGGTCGCGATCGCTTCCAGCGCCTGGATCTGGCCGAACGCCTTCGCCAGCGCCTCGGCACGGGCCAGGGGCATCGGCTGCAGGACGTCGTTGCTCCGGTAGAGAGACGTGCCATCGATGACGTACAGCCAGCGAAAGCGCTGTGGCCTGATCTCCGTCAATTCGAGGTCGATGGTGTGCGAGCGATAAGTCAGTTCTTCGTTCATGCGGGCCCTCGCGAGGCGGTGACGGCAGATTGGGGATCCCTGTGTCAGCGGGACCCTACGTCGGTGCGGGACGATCGTCTGTGCGGCAGCGCACGCGGCATCGGCCCGGAAGCTGCTCGCGACGCACGACAGAATCAGCGCACCGCCCGCCCGATCCGCGGTGCTTCGCGACGACGTGGCCACGCGAATTCGTTGTTGCTGCTGCACTTCCAGCCGCAGATCAAGGAGATCGCGCAGATCATCATCCGGCTCGGGGAGACCTTCACGCTCCGGGTCGTTGCCTCGGCTGCGCCGTGTAGCACCGGCGCGTGCCGAGAAGGATCCGCACCGGCCTTATCGCCGTTGACGCGCGAAGAAGTCCCAGATCAATGCCGGCCCGTCCGGCGCCATCGGTGACGGGCCCAGCAGTCGCGGCCGGCGCCATGCGGCCTGCGGCAGGCCGTGTCCGCCGCCCACGATCGCGACGAGCGCGACCTCGATGCCGCCGTCGTCGCGCCAGAGCCGGTGCTCGACCTCGACACCGTCACCCGCGCGAACCCGGTCGACCCGTTCGGCCCCGGAGATCGTGTCGAGGCCCGCGAGATAGCGGGCCGATGCCAGCGACCCCAGCACGTTGCCACCCCGGTAGAACCAGCCGAGCAGGTTCACTTCGCCACCGTCGAACGGGACCAGCGGATCCTTCGTGCCGTTCATCAGCAGGACCGACGTGCCCGCCACGGGTCGGCACTTGAAGTTGTCCGGTGCCGGCACGTTCGCGGAGACCGCAGCCACCGCGCGGAATCGCGACGGGGCCTCGAGCGCCAGGCGCAGCGACATGAAGCCGCCTGCCGAGACACCGGTCGCGAACACGCGACGCGGATCGAGGTCCCGTTCGACGACGAGCCGGTCGGCCAGCGCGAGCACGAAACCGACATCGTCGACGGGTCGTCCGTCGGCGACGAAATCACCGACGCGGCTGCAATCGTTCCAGTCGAACGTGTAGGCGTCCGGATAGACCACCGCGAAGCCGTGGAGGTCGGCCAGGCGATCGAATCCGTAGCCGGTCTCCATCCGGATCTGGCCGCCGTTCTCGCCCGACCCGTGCATCACGACGACGAGCGGCGCCTGCTTCGGCAGTGCGCGCGGCACATAAGTGCGATAGGACCGCGTCAGGCCGTCGACCTCGATCGAGCCGCGGGTCAGGGTCCCCGACAGCGCCGGCACTTCGGCGTCGGGCGAATAGACGAAGTAATAGAGCAGCGCGCCGCCGGTCGTCACGACGCCGAGCACCGTCAGGACGCCGATCTTCAGGACGCGGAGGAAAGTCTGCATCGCAGCCCGTCGCACGACGGATCGGGGGCCTGGCTCGGGCGTGCATCGAGACGCATCGTGGAACGATTCATGGGGGTGGACTGTGCCGCGCAAGCGACGGGGCGTCCATCGCGATCTGCGACTTCGGCGCGGCCGATGTCGGGCTGTCAGTAAAGCTGGACAGCGCCGTCGAAATACCAGGTACGGCGGATCTCGATGACGTCGAAGTCGCGGGCCAGTTCCGGCGAGAACGGCCGGTAGGGTACCTGGCTCTGCACGATGCGCCGGATCGCTTCGTCGACTTCGGCCGAGCCGCTGGACAGGACGAAGGTCACGGACTCCACCGAGCCATCGCTGCGGATCGCCACCGTCACGACGGGATCGACGTGCCGCTGCTTCGCCACGTCGCGGACGGTGTCGAGCGGCGTGTTGAACTGGATCTTGCGCGCCAGCGCTTCGGCGTAGCGCACGAGTTCGGCGTTGGCGTCGGCGCGACCGAACAGCCGTCCGCGCCGGGGGTTGCTCAACGAATAGGGTCGGGGGTCGGCCTGGCGGTTCGCCATCGCCGCACGCTGCGCGGCTTCCGCGTCGAGCTGTCGCCCCATCGCGCGCCGCGACGCTTCGCGGCGTTCCGTGTCCCGACGCTCTTCGTCGTCCTTCGCGGCCTGGGCGCGCGCGGCCTCCTGCCGGACCGCCTCGGCGCGGGCGGACTCCGCGCGCGCCGCGTCCTGGCGGGCGGCTTCCTGCTGGGCCTGCTCGCGTTGCACGGCGGCCTGCTGCGCGGCCTGTCGCTCGCCCTCTGCCCGTGCGGCTTCGGCCCGCGCGGACTCCTGCCTCGCGCCCTCTTGCCGCGCGGCTTCCTGGCGAGCGGCTTCCTGCCGCGCGGCATCTCGTCGGGCGGCATCCTGCTGCGCCGCCTGCTGTCGCTCGGCTTCGGCGCGCGCGGCCTGCTGGCGTGCGGCGTCCTGCTGCGCCGCTTCCTGACGTGTAGCGGCCTGCGTCGCTTCGCGCCGCTCGGCCTCGATCCGCGCCGCCTCCTGTCGTTCGGACTCCGCGCGCGCGGCCTCGACCTGCGCCGCTTGCTGCCGCGCGGCTTCCTGCCGAGCCGCTTCGCGACTGGTCGCCTGTTGCGTGGCTTCCCGTCGTTCGGTCTCCAGTCGCGCGCTGTCGATGCGCGCGTTCTCGAGCCGCTCGGCCTCGCTGCGCGCGGCTTCCTCGCGGGTGGCGACCTCGCGCTCCCTCTCGCGCCGCGCCGCCGCCTGCTGCGCGGCCCGCTGTCGCTCCGCTTCCGAGCGCGCGGCTTCGGCCTGCGCGGCTTCCTGCTGTTCGGCTTCCCGACGCGCGGCGTCGATCCGTGCCGCTTCCTGACGAGCGGCCGCTTCCTGCTGCTCCCGCTTCTGCCGGGCCGCGGCGTGCTCTCGCTCGCTCTCCACGCGCGCGGCTTCCACCGCGTCCGGCGTCGGGACGACGAGCGCTGCCGACAAGGCTGGCGAGGGCTCGGGTGGGGCGGGAGGCACGACCAGTACGGGATCGTCGGATCGACTGACGGAGATCACGGAGCGGCCGGCGATCGGCGCGGGGGGCGTGGCGACCGGCGCCTCGACGCCGGCCGACGCGTTCGCATCACTCGTGACGGGCGGTGGTGGAGGGGCCTGTTGCGGACGGTCGGCCTTCTGGACGGGCGCGTCGGCGATCGGCGGTCGCCCCGGCATCGGCGGCGCGGACGCCGCTGCGGCAGGTTCGCCGACAGGCGCAGGATCGATCGACGGGGGCGGTGCGGCCGACGGGGGTGGAGCAGGTGCAGGTGATGGTGATGGT
>Ga0209724_1000334_pt1 | contig 47604 bp, 33 predicted proteins | sample grotaG_FD_184143 | JGI IMG/M metagenome (GOLD analysis project Ga0209724, IMG submission 184143) | Glacier valley bacterial and archeal communities from Borup Fiord, Nunavut, Canada, to study Microbial Dark Matter (Phase II) -... | ecosystem: Environmental > Aquatic > Freshwater > Ice > Glacier ... | reverse complement strand
ATTGCAGCGATCTGGGGTGTCAATCAGTCACAGTTAATTCTGTTTATCTCCTCATTTCTCACCGTTTTAGGAATCGCCTTTTTTGCACAGTGGTCGCTCCTTGCCAAGGTTACTGCGGGACTCATTCTTTTTCTGAATCATCCGCTTCGTCTTGGCGACCGCATCAAAATAATGGACAAGGATTATAATATTGAAGGGCGCGTTGACGATATCACCTATTTTTTCCTGCACATACGGATGGATAACGGCGAGAAAATCACCATTCCCAATTCGGTAGTACTACAGAAGACCATTTCAATCATGACTAAACCTGAAAATCAGGTGAAGCCTTGACCTTTATTGGTTGACAGACCTATAACAACCATAAATATAGTATGAACATGAAAGCATTATTGATCATCGATATGCAGGAGGGAAGTTTTACACGTGCCACTCCGCGTTACGATACCGAAGGTGTCATTGAAAGAATCAATCAACTCGCTGAATTCTTTCGTGCGAACGGTGATCAGGTGATTTTCATCCGTCACGACGGCACAAATGAGGGTGATTATATTCCGGGCACCAGTGATTGGCAGGTATTAACTGCTTTAAATCAACTTCCCCAGGATCTGTACGTCGAAAAAACAATCAACGACTCGTTTTATCAATCCGATTTAGAGATGACACTTCAAAAATTGGGTATTAATGACCTTTATTTCATGGGATGTGCCACCGATTTTTGTTTCGATGCCACAGTTAAGTCTGCATTGGGTAAAGATTATAATGTAACCGTCGTTAAAGATGGTCATACCACGGCCGACCGCCCTTTTGTGAACGCCAAAGCACTGATCGCTCATTACAATTGGTTGTGGAGCGAGCTGACGCCAGCAGCATTTTCAATAAAAGTCGCAACAACACAGGAAATCATTTCAGAATTAAAACCTTCGTTTTCGCGTTGAGAAATTCGGGGTATCTTTGAAGTTTAAAATAAACAGCTGCGAGCATGGTAATATTGGAGGAGAAACACAAGGCATCATTTTTAATTGGAATTTTGTTCGTGGTGATCGGTTTTATGGCAAAAGTATTCTACCGCGAATACATCAACAGCCTTGGGATCGATGATTTTGGCCTTGCCGGTTCATTACCAAGCTTCTTCTATGTGGTCGGATTCTCACAATTATTACAGATCAGGCCGATCAAATATCCGTCTTTGGTGATTCTTGTTGTCACAATCGGATCAATACTCTATGAGTTCAAACAGCAATCCTCTAATTTGGCTGGCCTTGATGTAAATGATATCGTTGCATCCATTGCAGGCGGCGCAATTTCATTGCTGATCTTATTCATTGTCGGAAAGAAGTTTAAAACAGTGGAAAAGTAGCTTAAATATTGATTTGACTTTGGTGTAATTTGGTGGCTTTGTGATTTGGTGGCATTTATTTTTTCCTTATATCAACCCTTTACTATTGTATTTCCCTTGCCATTGTTCTTTTCTCGCCTATTCAACCCTAAATCCGTATCTTTGCAAAAAATAAAGGTTTTTCAAAATAGATTGTCATGAGCGAAAGAAGAGTAAGGGTTCGTTTTGCCCCAAGTCCAACGGGACCGCTTCATATCGGAGGTGTTCGTACCGCATTATTTAATTATTTGTTTGCCAAAAAACACGGCGGCGACTTCCTGCTTAGGATTGAAGACACCGATCAGGCACGTTATGTACCCGGAGCCGAAGGTTATATACAGGAAGCACTGGAATGGTGTGGAATGAAGGTCGATGAAGGACCAAAACAAGGCGGACCATTTGCACCCTACCGTCAAAGCGAACGAAAAGAACTCTATCGTCAATATGCAGATCAGTTACTTGCAAACGGTAATGCCTATTATGCATTCGACAGCCCGGAAGAACTCGATCAGGCGCGTGCAACTGCTGAAGAAAAGGGTGAAACCTTTACATACAATGCGATGTCGCGTTGCGGGATGAAAAATTCGCTCTCACTTCCCGAAGATGAATGCAAAACACTTCTTGCATCGTCGATTCATTATGCGATTCGCTTTAAAATGCCCGATAACCTTGACGTAACCGAGGTGGATTTAATCCGCGGAAGTGTTACTTTCAATACATCGTCGCTCGATGACAAAGTTTTGTTTAAGAGTGACGGAATGCCAACCTATCACCTTGCGAATGTGGTTGATGATCACCTGATGGAGATCTCACATGTGATTCGTGGAGAAGAGTGGCTCCCTTCGATGCCGTTGCACGTGCTTTTGTACCGCGCATTTGCCTGGGAAGATACCATGCCCCGCTTTACGCACCTCCCGTTGATTTTAAAACCTGTCGGAAAAGGGAAATTGAGCAAGCGCGATGGCGATAAAATGGGATTCCCTGTGTTTCCATTACTGTGGAAAGATCCGGAAACCGGCGATACTTCGCGTGGTTATCGTGAAGACGGCTTTTTCCCCGATGCTTTTATCAATATGCTGGCCTTATTGGGCTGGAATCCGGGAACAGAGCAGGAAATATTTTCGATGGAAGAACTTTGTGCAGCATTTTCGCTTGAAAGAGTTGGACATTCGGGTGCCCGCTTCGATCCCGAGAAAACAAAATGGTACAATCATCAGTATTTCATCAAAAAATCGGACGAGGAACTGGGCGAATTATTACTTCCATTTCTCAAGGAGAAAGGAATTATTGCTGAACCGGCAATGGCAACAAGGGTTTGCGGCATGGTAAAGGAAAGATGCAATTTTGTATCCGAAATATGGGATCAGAGTTACTTTCTATTTCAGGCACCAACGACTTACGATGAAAAAATAGTGGCAAAACGCTGGAAAGAGGATGTTCCGACAATCATGGGTGAGATTGCCCTGTTTTTCGAAACCGTTCAGCAATGGGATGCTCCTGAAATTAAAGAACCCTTCTCCGCATTTGTAACAGCAAAAGGTTGGAATTTCGGTACGGTAATGAATTCATTACGACTTTGCCTCGTTGGCGGCAGTTTTGGTCCCGATATCTTCGAAATTTGCGATCTGATTGGACAAGCGGAAACTATTTCACGAATAAAAAAGGCGATTGCAACGATAAAATAATAGTTGCGAATGGTTTGACATTCGTAAAAATCCCCAATAATCCGAAGTACATCACGGATTATTGGGGATTTTATATTGAATGGTTCCTCGAACAGAGCCGGATACGACTATTTTAGAGCAAGAATTGCTTCATCGTAACGACGGGAAACTTCTTTCCAGTTCACAATCTTCCAGAAAGCATCGACATATTCAGCCCGACGATTTTGATATTGAAGATAATAGGCATGTTCCCAGACATCAAGTGTAAGAACAGGAATGCCACGAACTTCGGTCGTACTCATCAACGGATTATCCTGATTTGGTGTTGAACTCACGGCTAATTTGCCATTCTCATTTACCGATAACCAAGCCCATCCACTTCCGAACTGTTTCTTTCCGGCATTTCCGAAGACTTCCTTGAATTTATCGACACTTCCAAAAGCATCATTGATTGCTTTCAGCAGATCACCAGCTGGTTCCTGACCAGAAGAAGGTGCCATTAGCGTCCAAAACAACAAATGGTTATAAAAGCCACCACCATTATTCTTAACAAGAACAGGATATTTTTCAATTTCAGTAAATAACTGGAAAAGCGTCTTTGATGTATATTCAGGACCCGTTGTAGCATCATTCATATTCTTTGTATAGGCTGCATGATGCTTCGAATAGTGAATCTCCATTGTTTTTGCATCAACTGATGGTTCCAAAGCATTGTAAGCATAAGGCAAAGGCAATTGTTTCGATTGCCCGGTAAGCTGAGATTCAGCTAATTTGGCAAATGCCTTATTCCAAAAGGAATTGTCAGCAGGAAAAGGTTTACCCGCAAAAGAAAATGTAGCGAAAAGAACTACGGCAAGAATCGATACTATTCGTTTTTTCATCTTTAAATAATTTGTTTAAGAATTGACAAATAAAATATTGTCCCTCTGATCAGGGGCTGTTTAATAATCAAACAAATAGGAGTGAAAAAGGTTTAAAAAGTCTGCTCTGGCAGGCAAAAATCACAAAATGGGGGAAATCTTTGTGATGAAGACTACAAATGAAATAGAATACAGGAAGGGGGAGTTGTGCAATTCTCCACCCAACCTGTTTTCATTTGAATTGGTTGCAAAAAACTAAACTAAACTAATCTATGAAAATGAACATTAATTGTGATTCATCAGCCATTTTGCAATGCTGGATGAAATATCTGAACCATTAATATCCTCGATCCATTCGTACTGACCAATTGGATTCAAGGCATCGAAATACCATTCATCGTTTTCAGTGACAAAAAAGTCGAAAACACCATGTGTTAAATTTAATTCCGTCATTATCTGAATCGCCTTCATCTTGATTGAAGTTGGCGGTTGAACAACCGTAAAATTTGATTGACCCGACTCGGCTCCGGCACATTCGTAAACCGAATTGGCTTTAATTTTGCCAACAAAGTATTCTTTACCAACCACTGTACATCGTACCTGGTAATCAGCATGTGCTACAATACAACTATTCGCAGGTAAATTATCCGAAAAGGCAGTTCCAAACTTATCAGCGCATTTCTCAAAGCAATCACCTGATGATTTTGTTTGACAACCCTGGTTCATCAGCTCCAAAACACGCTCTCTTTTACTTTCAAAAAAACCATTGAGGTAATTAATATCGTTTGAGCAGATATATGATGGCCATTTTAATCCAACATTCTTTGATATAGAATACTGTCTGAATTGATTCTCATCATAAAAATCCTGGTAGAAATTCAACCATTTTGTTGATTCGAGTGAGGAGAAGAGTTTTTCAAGCGTTTTGTTCCATATCTCTTTCCAAATAAAATAATCCTCTACCTGTGGGCAACTATTTTCGATAAACTTTTCGAGGCGTGTACCTCTGTTCCAAACTGTCTCAATCTCGTTCGTTGAAAAACAACAATTTGGACCTTCTATTTTGAATGAATTATTTTCGAATTTAACCTGAGTGGATTTTAATGATTCGACATCAAGATTCAGTCTCGAATAATCCGCAGCATTGTCCTGCAGGATTGATTCGACCCGATCAGCATGTTTATCATTTTTATCCGATATTATTAGAATCATACCCTTTGTTGTAAAGTAAATTGTTTGTAATTCTTCCCGCATCGACTTTACTTCGGAATTCAGGTGTTAATAGGAAAGGGCTGTCAATTGTTACCCTGTTTTTGGCATTATTTTGCAATAAAAACAAAAATAAATTGCAGAATCTTTTAATAAGCTGTTTTACAAAGCACTAAAAATTAAGAAATTTGAATAATTGAGATAAATTTCGCTGAAATTTTTCATTTTTCTATTTGCCATTATCAAAAAATGCCCTTAAAGGATTAATTAATCGTGTAATCAACCGCATTTCTTTCGTAATAATCTCGGCTGTACCGTCCATTTGTTGAATAAATTTCAGGTTCTCGCGGTACGAAGAGGTCATTCCGTCGGAAAGCGCAATCTCTGCAACGTACCCTTTGGCATCCGGAACCAACGATATCGATTTGATATTTCCTTTTAGCATCCCGAACTCCATGTATGGAAATCCATTTAATTTCAAATTCACCCGTTGGCCCACTTCAACCTTTCCAAAGCCGGAGGGCGGAATCACAGCTTTAGCAATGATTGCCGATTCTTCGATGGGAATAATAGTAGCGATCAGTTCACCTGTTTTAACCTCCTGATTTACGCTCCAAATGGAAGTAAAAGTCAACTTCCCTTCAACGGGACTGGCAACGAGAAAACGTTCCTCCCACTGGTGAATCGCATTTTCGAGATTTTGTTTCGATTCATCAAGTGCAAGACGGAATTCCGACAACTCCCTTTCGTGTTGCATCTGTAATTCAACCCTTGTCGATTGCATTTGCAGAATTGAAGATTCGGTTTCTCTGAGCACAGCTTCGAAACCAACGAAGGCCGATTTCTTTGAAAGGAAAACTTGCCGCGATTTATCGTATTCGGCTTCACTTGTCGTACGTTTAAGGTAAAGCGAAGAATCGCGGGTAAAACTTTTTTGAGACAAAGTCAGGTCATTGCGTTGAATTTCCCGTTGACGAATTAATGTCTGGTAATACTCTTCCTGCTTCACAATCTGTTTGTCGATTAATCCGATCTTTTGCGGAAGATAGTTTTGCGTAAGGTAATGCCTAAAGTTATTCCTGCTTTTCAGAAACGGACCGTAGCTCTGTTGCAATTCACCAAGGGTAAGCTGGTCAGATAAATCATAAGCAAACACCTGATCATCCCAGTTTGCAATAAGAAAGCAATCGGCCAATTCCTTTTTAAGAATCAAATAGTGAGCAAAATCTGTTGGATTGTTGATCAGTGCAATATTGCCTTTCTCAAGAATTATCTGACCATCAACCGCAAAAAGCCGATCTATTTTGCCGGTGGATTTGCTGATCAACGAAACCGGAGGATTCTTCTTCGTTAAGATCATCGGAGCCCTGATGATCTCGGGCGATTTAAAACAATAGCTTCCGATCAGAAGCGCGGAAAACACCGCGAATATGACAGTCAGTCCCCACCGGATAACCCGGTTTGGAATAAACGACATAATCTCCTCAACTTCTTCGCTGTGAGCTTCTATATTGGGTATTTCCGACATGACAATAGTACTTTTTGTTCAATATTCATTTCAATTACTACAGAATGCTTTAAACGGCTGAATCAGGCACAACAATTAACCACCAAGTTCGAGCTGATCTTTAACAAGATTAAAATAGATTCCTTTTTTACCAACAAGTTCAGGATGCGTACCCTTTTCGACAATCTCCCCCCCTTCCAAAACGACGATCTGATCAGCATTTTTAACCGTACTTAATCGGTGCGCAACCACAATAACCGTTCGATCCTTGAAAAACTGGTTTAGGTTATCCATGATCACCAATTCATTGCGGGCATCCAAAGCATTTGTGGCTTCGTCGAAAAAGATATAATCGGGATTCTTGTAAACTGACCGTGCAATAAGGATTCGTTGCTTCTGACCTGTGCTCAATCCATGTCCGTCACTGCCGATCCGTGTATCGTACCGCAAGGGTAGTGCTTCAATAAACGATTGTATATTAGCAGTTACAACAGCCTTTTCAACTTTGTCAAAATCAGGTATTTCATCACCGATTCCGATGTTGCCGGCAATGGTATCCGAAAAAATAAATCCTTCCTGCATTACCACACCACATCGTTTGCGCCATTGCTGCTGGCTGTAACTATTGATTGAAACTCCGCCCAGTAATATTTCACCTTTAACTGGCTTATAAAAACCAAGAATCAGCTTGACAAGTGTACTTTTGCCACTTCCACTGGTACCAACAATTGCGGTAACTTTATTTGCCGGAATCTCAAGATTAATTCTCTTCAACACTTTTGGTGAATTCGGCCCTTCATACTGAAAAGTTACGTTTTTCAGTACGATATCTCTGCCAGATGGGATTTCATATATTTTCCGCTCTTCCGGTTTCTCCTCATCTTCTTTTTCATTGATCTCACTTAAACGCTCAAGACTGATTTTTGCATCCTGGGCCGATTGAATAAACCCAATGAACATCTGGATAGGCGCATTCAATTGCCCGATGATATATTGTACCGCCATCATCATCCCGAGTGTCATATCGCCAGTCACTACAGCCCTGGCGGTCATAAAAGAGATAATAATGTCTTTGGTCTGATTGATAAAGGTAGCGCCTACCATCTGATTCTGATTAAGAATAAGACCTTTGATATTTACCTTATATAACTTTGCCTGAATGCGTTCCCACTCCCACCGTTTTTGCTTTTCACAATTATTGAGCTTGATCTCCTGCATCCCGGTAATCAGCTGAACAATATTACTCTGATTGGCTGAAGCTTGCTGAAATCGTTTATAGTCCAGGGTCCGCCTTTTTTTAAGGAAAAGCAGCACCCAACCAATATACAACAGACTTCCAATAACAAATACAACTAAAATGCCCGGATGATAAGTGGCCATTATAACTGTATAAATCAACAATGTGATGGTCGCAAACAAAATATTCACAAGAGATGAAGTCAGAAAAGTCTGAATCCGGCTGTGATCTCCCATTCGCTGCATGATATCGCCAATCATCTTTGAATCAAAAAATGAGATGGGCAACCGCATCAGTTTGATCAAGAAATCGGAGATCAACGAGATGCTCACCCTTGTTGTGACATGAAGCATAATCCAGTTTCGGATCATTTCGTTAGCGGTCTGACCAAAAGTAAGCACCAATTGGGCCACCAATACCATTCCAATAAAGTTCAGATCGCTGTTCCCAATTCCATAATCGACAATAGATTGCGTCAGGAACGGAAAAATCATACTCACAAAACTACCGGTCAGCATTCCAAGAAGAAGCTGAATAATGAATTTCCGATACGGACGTAAATAATTAAGCAAATAGCTGTATCGCTTTATGTTTTGATCTTCTGACGCTTCGTTGTAAAACTCAGATGCTGGTTCAAGCAATAAAGCCATGCCCTCATTACCATTAGCAGACCAGCATTTTAGGAATTCGGACTTTGTATATTCCAAATGGCCGTGCGCCGGATCTGTAATTTTCACAAAAGCCCCCTTTTCTTTCGACTTTGAAAAAAGAGAGAACCTGCTTTTCCCGGAGATCCCAGTCACAACAACAAAATGATTCTGATTCCAATGAATAATGCAGGGAAGAGGAACCTCATCCCGCAATTGCTCCCATGTCACACGAACACCTCTCGATCTGAAACCCATATCTTCAGCAGCATCACTCAAACCAAGCATTGAAACACCTTCACGTGTCGAATAGGCAAGGTTCCGAACCTCCTGCAAAGAATAACTTCGACCGTAGTATTTAGCAATCATTCGCAAGCATGTGGGCCCGCAATCCATCGCATCAAGCTGTTTGAAGAAAGGGAATCGCATAAATATCCTGATAATTTAAATTAGTGTGAAGTTTAGACAAGATCCTGATTGGTTAATCAATAACAAATAAGGAAAAGCGCAATTCATGGGTTGTAAAAATACTTTATTGAGTCAATATTTTACAAAAGATTGTTAAAAATTATCATTTGAAATATTTTTTTGTCTTTTTTTGAAAATAGTTGTCATTTTAGGGTAACAATTGACAGGCCTTTCCTATTAACAGATGTAAAAATCTTAAAAACTCTCAAAAAATGAAAAACAACTCAATTTTCTCAGTAAAGAACAATGGCTTTGATGGTCAGTTCACGAACCTCGACAATAATGATATGTTAAATTTAAAGGGCGGAGATCTCCCACCATACCCAACTACAGGAGGTGAAGATTATCCAATTGATTTACTTAAAAAAGCTCAAAGAATTAGTATGTCAACTACAACTATCCAACTAATTCCAGTACTATAATTGCATCACGATTACTGAAGCAAATCGATGACATTCAATTGCAAAAACAGGCTGTATCTGCATTAAGAATACAGCCTGTTTTTTTATGATTCGATAAAAGTCCTGATTTAATCAGGACTTTTAATAGCAATAACCACTAATCTGAAATATCAATTATAACTGGCTAAAAATATTTCAACAATTCCGTATCTTAACCGAGAAAATTTCAGGCAAATTTATCTCTGTTAATGAAGGTTTTAAAGATCGCTTTTTTACTATTTTTATGCTCGTTGAGTTTGACTTCAACAGCCCAGATACCGATGAACGATACTGTCCGAGCTGTTTTTTTAAATTATGGCAAGATGGTAAAAGCCGGACGCTTAATGGAAGCTATATCAAGTTTATCCGGACTTCTGAAGTCAAACATTCAATTAACAGAACGTGAAAAGCTGGCGATTAATAACAACCTGGGCATTCTATTCAAAAATCTCGGACAGTACGATGTGGCACTTTTGCACTATGATGCAGCTGAATCTATATTTCTAAACAATCAATTCGAAGACAATTCTCTTCTGGTGAGTATTTATGGCAATAAAGTGAATATTTACTCCATGAAAGGGGACTATAAAAAAGCGTTGGAATACACCGAGAAAGCGATCAGGGATGTTCAGAAAGATCGTAGTAAAACTTTTTTTAAGCAACAATCTACCTCTTCACTTTACCTCAACGCAGGAATCATCTATGATCAGTTGAATGACTTCAACCTTGCCTTGACTTCTTTCACAAAAAGTCTGTCAATCAAAACCAAGTATAATATACCTGGAAAAGAGAATGTTTATTTAAATTTGGCTAAAGCCTATGCAAAAAACAAAAACAATCTTTTTGCTGATAAATACTTTAACCTTAGTATTCTTCAATCACATATTGAAAACAAAAATTCCACTTTCAATCCAGCTCAAATATATTTTGAGTATGGCAATTTTCTCATGTCAATTAATGAAAATAAAAGGGCCTCAGAGAATATTCAAAAAGCGTTGAATATTAACCTTGATAAATTTGGTGAGAAAAATCTGTTTACGTCAAACTGCTACCAATTATTAGGAGACTATTACTCCATCGAAAAGGATTATCAAAAAGCTTTATCCAATTATCAAAAGGCTTTAATATCAGGTTCAAAGGATTTTTATAACTTAGATATTAAAGCAAATCCATCGATATTGGATATAACGCACAATTTATGGCAATTAAGAGCATTGCGTTTAAAAGCCGATGTTTTAAACATTCTCACAGAGAAAGAGCACGATAAGAATACCAAAATCAAAATTCTCGCAGTAAGTCTAAGTGCAATCACCTTGGCTATCCAGATGACAAATACAATCAGGGTTGATTATCAGGATGTAGAAACCCGGCTTTTATTTAATGAGAAACAAAAGAGTGTGTTCATCACAGCTATTGAAACGACCTTAAAGCTTTATGATCTCACCGGCGAAAGAAAATATTTAAATCTTGCTTATCAAACTACACAGCAATGCAAAGCCAACGAACTTAAATACGAAATTGCCAGAAACAAAATGTTTTCCAACAATGAAATACCTGATTCTTTGCGGATCAAGGAGAAGGAATTACAACGGGAAATTTCGGGATATAGCGCACTTATCAGAGGTGAGTCTGCACAAGCCTTACCCGATACTGCCAAAATTGCTTATTGGAAAGATCAGCAATTTGACTTGAGCCGACTCCTTGAGAAAAAACTGGAGGAGGTTGAACGAAAATATCCCCGGTTTATTGATAAAATTAAAAAAGGGAATATTATTGAGCTCGAAACTATTCAGGCCAATTTGAAAACCGATGAAAGCCTGATTGAATATGTGGTCTCCGAAAAAAAAGAAAAAGGAGATCGGAAGTTGTACGTATTCGTAATTACTCAAAAAAATCTGGCCTGTCATACCGAACCACTTGACAGTACTTTGTCTTCTAATTTTGCTGCCATAAAAGAGCAAATGGTCGACCAGTCCAACCCAAAAATTAACATTGAGAATTACAACCAGCTGAATAATCTGCTATTCGAGGCTTACAGCGTTCTGATTCAACCTATCGAGAAACATTTTGCGGGAAAAACGCTGATTATCATCCCCGACGATGAGATCTCTTACTTACCCTTCGATGCATTTTTGACTTCATGGTCTAAGAAGAAAAAAATTAATTATGCAGAGTTGCCCTATATGATTCGTGACTACTCCGTTTCGTATGGCTACTCAACTAATACACTCTGGAATAACCGGTCAGACCCTAAAATTAGTCCCCAGGTTATTGGATTTGCCCCCGATTACTCGAATTTTGCTTCAACCGACGGGAAAAACTATAAAGAGCTGAAGTCGAATAGTATGGAAGTTGAGAGTATTCTTGATAATTTTAGAGGAACCGTATTTAAGGCCAATAAAGCAACTATTACCAATTTCAAACTGAATTTGAACAATAAAGCAATCCTTCATCTTGCCATGCATGCCGAATTAGATACTTTACAAGCTGGAACTTCCAGCTTAGTATTCTCACCCGAAATTAATAATCCAAATATTTTCCACTTGTATAATTACGAAATCGGACAAATGAACATCAACTCACAAATGGTCGTTTTAAGTGCTTGCAATACAGGAAATGGAAAGCTTTATAGCGGTGAAGGACTGATGAGCCTTGCACGTAATTTTGTTTTAGCCGGCGTTCCTTCGGTGATTGAAACCCTCTGGCCTGTCGAAGATGTTGCAGGTTCAAAAATCATGGGTAGTTTTTATAAATACCTGGCTCAAGGCATACCAAAGAATACTGCACTGCGACAGGCAAAGCTGGATTATATAAGTACAACTTCACCATCGTTTGTAAATCCCCGGTTCTGGGCAGCTTACACTTTAGTTGGAGATGTATCAGCTATTAAGAGATTATGGTGGAAAGATCCTTTAAGAATCGGTTCACTGGTCAGTTTCCTTTTAATAATTGCCGCAATTATGATTTACCGGTTCAAATTTTTAAGAATTAGCTGAGCTTTTCTCTTATAAATACCTTCAGTTACAGACAATGTTTCCATCAGAGAACGAGCCTTTAAAGTCTCTCCGGTTTTAATATAACACAATCCCAAATACCATTGTGCTTCAGGAACAAATTGATCTTCAGCAGAAAGAAGATCGGTAAATAAGGTAATAGCCGCCGGAAAATTATTCTGTCCCATTTGGTTTAGACCTGAAAATAGAAGAACCTCTGGTAAGTTTTCGTTCATTTTTCGTGATTCATTAAATGCCTGTTCGGCCTTTGTATACTCCTTTAGTAAATAATAATCGACACCTTCCTTAAATTTTTCGTTAACATGGTCAGAATTGCCTCTTAAGCTAAAGGAATTGGCTTCCAGCGGCTCGTAATATCGATTGTAAGCAGAGTCACCAGTATACGAAGGAGTTAACGATTTGAATAGCAACAACGATAGCAGTAATACCGCTGCAGCAACCTGGAAAACGATCTTTCTCTCGAAGCGATGATGAATAACCGGCTTTTCAATTTCATTGAAAGGATTGGAATTTTTCACAAATTCAACAATCTGCAATGCGGCAATATCGTGCTTGATCGAAGGTTTATTTTGATCAAAATTTCTAACCCACACCTCCGAAATATCATCAATTCCTGAAAGAACCATTTCAACCTCAGCCTTTGCAACCTTTTTCTGCAATTCAACCTCTTTTTCAACTTCAAAGTCCTTTTTCGGACTTTTTACTCCATCCTTCATAAGATAGGTATGAATATCTTTGCGGGCAAGAATTTCGGCTCTGATCAGGTCGGGGTCACTTTCAATAGAGTCGAGCAGCAAGCTCTGCTTCATGATTTTATCAATCTTCTCCTGAAAGATATATTCCTTTCTCAACTGCTCATCAAGACCAAGGTTCCGCTTAAATTCCTCTCGTTCGGCTTTATTCATTTCACCTGAGCGATACTTGAGTATGATATCAGTAAAATCATTCATAATTGTGGTGAATTTTATTTTATGTTTAAATTTTTTTCCAATTCGTTATAATCCGGATGCACCATTATCCGGTTTTTTAATTCTTTCATGCATTCACTTTTTCTTTTCCGAACATATCCGTAGCTATATCCCAATTTTTCAGCAATCTCGATCGGAGAAATCTCCATCCAATACATTTTAAGAATCTTCTGCGAAATTTCATCCATTGCATTAAAACATTGCCGGAAAACATTTTCGTAAAAAACAGTATCAACAAGTTCAGAAGTATCGATTTCCTTAGCCTCGATCAAATGCCGTAGTAGGTAGTTTTTTGCAGCTTTTTGTCTGTCAAGTTCTATCAGCCACAGATGTTTGCAAATCGCAAACAAATAAGTTGACAATGCTCCCTGAACATCGAAATCGTTGTTGTTAATTTTCTCAATAACAATAAACAATGCGTCCTGAAAAACATCTTTTGCATCTTCCTCACTACCACTGTTTTTTGATATAAAATAGCTGATTACCGGAAGAAATTCTCTGGCCAGAAATTTCACAGCGTATGATTCGCCGGATTTTAAACCTTGAATTATTTCCCAATCAGTATACTTTTCCATTTGTAACAAAATATTCAATGTTTTTGCGATATCTTAGATAATGCAAAATAAGCATTTAGTACAGACATCTTTTTATACAAATACGATTAATTTAAAAAGATAATTAGTACTCGTTTCGCGTAAAAATATGCAAAACAGAGAAGTTTTTCATGACAATTGTCAAACAGATAAACTGAATACAGATTGACAGTTCGGCTTTGCTTCAAAAGCAAAATTTTCCGGCCGTATCTAATATTCAGTATATTTATCAAAGAACGATTACCTAAAACTTAAGATATAAACGAGACTGCACGTATAGGACGTAATTTCCATCATCTAAAAGTGCCAAAAATTATCGTTCATTTTAACTTTTTATACTGCTTAATAGGAATCGTTGCTTAATTGTTACCCGTTTTTTGCCATTATTTTTCGAAAAAAACAAATTTGTTTATAAACATCACATTATCTGAATATTGCAAAACGAATAATAAACTTCGTTAAATCAAATAAACAAATAATGATAAAATATTGTTGTAATAATAAATTTTGCGTTTCTTTGCATCAATAAAAATTAAAAAATGAAGACATTTAAATCAATATGGCTTTGGTGGGGCAACACTTTCCTCTGTTAGAGGTGAAGCCATATTGTATTTTTTAAAAATACTCAACCGGCTTACCTTTTACAGGTAAGCCGTTTTTTTTGTGATCGAATTCAATATTAATGAAATAACAAAAGGCTGTAATGAAACGTATAACACAAAATAATTGGTCTTGGCGGTGGCAGGATTACTTTTTACAAACGTGAAAGGATAACCTTCGTGTCTCCCTATTTTAGGGATGAAACGGCTTATCGGATCACGATAAGCCGTTTTTTTATAAATTTTTCAAAAACAAATTAAAAGATGAAAAAATACAATTTTAAAACCAGTGTTCGCGAAATCTTAGCCGATACGGTCACTCCTGTAAGTGTTTACCTTAAAATGCGCGATATTTTCCCGAATGCGCTCCTTCTCGAAAGTTCTGATCACCATAGTCTCGAGAACAGTTATTCATTTATCTGTCTTAAACCTGAGGCTTCAATTGAGGTTGAGCAATTCAGAACCACCAGGAAATACCCCGATGGGCAAATTGAAACTGGGCAGATTACCAAAAGCGGACAACTTGCCGATGAAATGGAAGCATTTTTTGACAGCTTTAAAGCAGAAAGTCATTTACCAGAACTTCCAGCCAACGGGTTTTTCGGCTATGTCAGTTACGATGGGGTACAGTATTTCGAGACAATCAAATTTAAAAATCCGGTGAACCCAGCTTATGCAATTCCTGAAGTTCACTATGCTTTTTATCATTATATCATCGCGATCAATCATTTTCAGAACCGCATCCAGTTGATTGAAAATCTTTTCGAGGGAGAAACCTCTTCGTTGAATGCGATTGAGGATTTATTGACCAGCCGCAATTTTGCCACCTTTTCGTTTGATACCGTTGATGGTGAGAGCTCAAATATTACCGATGAGGAATATAAAACGATGGTTACCAAAGGGAAGAAACACTGTTTCAGAGGTGATGTATTTCAGATCGTACTTTCGAGACAATATGCGCAGCAATTCTCCGGAGACGATTTCAATGTTTACCGCGCCCTGCGTTCCATCAACCCATCACCTTACCTGTTTTACTTCGATTATGGGAATTACAAGATTTTCGGATCATCTCCCGAGGCACAGCTTCAGATCAATAAACGAAAAGTATCGATCAACCCCATTGCAGGGACGGTGCGCAGAACCGGAAATGACGAACAGGATCGTTTGCAGGCTGAAAAACTTTCGAATGACCCCAAAGAAAATGCAGAGCATGTGATGCTGGTCGATCTTGCCCGCAATGATCTAAGCCGGAACGCTACAAGTGTGGAAGTTGAACTATTCCGCGAAGTACAATTCTATTCGCATGTGATTCACCTGGTTTCAAAAGTAACAGGAATTCTTCCCGAAGGATCAAATCCTGTCCGCGTGATGGGTGATTCATTTCCGGCAGGAACACTTTCAGGCGCTCCAAAATTCAAAGCCATGGAACTCATCGATCAATACGAAAATCAGAATCGAGGTTATTACGGCGGATGTATCGGCTTTATCGGCTTCGACAACCGATTCAACCATGCTATTATGATCCGTTCGTTCCTGAGTAAAAACAATACACTTTTCTACCAGGCGGGAGCCGGCATTGTTGCAGCATCTGACGAAGAAAGTGAATTGCAGGAAGTTGGAAATAAACTGGCGGCTTTGAAAAAGGCGATCATCATGGCCAAAGAAATCAAATAAGCATCTGTTAAAACATAAAAAATATCCAAATGAAAATATTAGTAATCGACAATTACGACTCTTTCACCTATAACCTCGTACATGCTTTGAAAAAGTTTGAAGGGGTTACCGTTGAAGTCAAACGAAATGATGAAGTGGCTGAAGGACAACCCGATTTATACGACAAAATCGTATTCTCGCCCGGACCCGGATTGCCCGAAGAAGCCGGTTCGATGCTTTCAATCATCAAAAATTATGCAGGCAAAAAACCGATGTTGGGTGTTTGTCTGGGACATCAGGCAATAGGCGAATCCTTTGGTGGTACCTTGCAAAATATGAACAATGTTCTTCATGGCATTGCGACCCCGATAACGGTGGCTGCCAAATCGTACCTGTTCGACGGACTTCCCGGGACTTTTGATGCGGGCCGTTATCATTCGTGGATTGTTGAAAAAGAATCGCTGCCCTCGGTTCTTGAGATTACAAGCACCGACAAAGAAGGTCGGATCATGTCGTTTCAACACCTGGAATTTGATATTCAAGGAGTTCAGTTTCATCCGGAATCGATTTTAACACCGCTTGGTGAAAAGATCCTTGAGAACTGGGTCAGACATTAGAACAATGAACAGTGAACAATGAACAGTGGACAGTGGACAGTGAACAGTGAATAACAATTTTTAGGACGAGTCAAATACTTTAAAAAATGAGAGATATTCTAAACTACCTTTTCGAATACAAAAGGTTAACGATACAGGAAGCAGAAGAAATCCTGCTTGAAATAGCCGGAGGTAAACACTCCGATGCTGAGATTGCGGCATTTATGACCGTCTTCAACATGCGTACAATTAGCATTGACGAACTGGCTGGATTTCGCAATGCGCTTTTAAAAACTTGTATTCCAATTGATTTGTCGGCATTTAATACAATCGACTTATGCGGAACAGGTGGCGACGGAAAAGACACTTTCAACATCTCCACCTTATCGGCTTTCGTAGTAGCCGGAGCAGGTGCCAACGTTGCCAAGCATGGTAATTATGCCGCTTCGTCAGGTTGCGGATCGTCGAATGTGATGGAACATCTCGGCTACAAATTTTCGAATGATCACGACAGGCTGCGAAATGAACTGGCCGATTGCGGAATCACGTTTCTTCATGCACCCCTTTTCAATCCGGCAATGAAAAACGTTGGACCCGTTCGTCGCGCATTACGTCTGAAAACCTTTTTCAATATGCTCGGGCCGATGGTAAATCCCGGAAGACCACAGAATCAGATCGTCGGGGTTTTCAGCCTCGAACTGGCCCGCATGTATAACTATCTCTATCAAAAGAGTGAAGTCAACTATTGCATCATTCACAGTATTGGAGGTTACGATGAAATCTCCCTGACGGGCGATTTTAAAGTGCTCACCAACAAATCGGACCAGATACTTTCACCTTCCGATCTGGGAATGCCGCTTGTCAAAGCGGAAGAATTGGCCGGTTCGGGTGATGTGCCCGGAACAGCTGCTATTTTCGTAAATGTTCTTAATGGAAAAGGGACAACTGCGCAGAATTCGGTGGTTATCGCAAACGCGGCAATGGCCCTCGCAACTTACTTCCCGGAGAAAAGAATTGAGGAATGCCTCGAAGCTGCCAAATCTTCACTGCTTGGCGGAAAAGCGTTAAAGGTCTTCACAAAATTAATCTCAATGCAATGAGCACTATATTGGATGAGATTGTAGCAAACCGCAAGGAAGAGGTATCGAATCAGAAACTGAAAATCCCTATGTCTGAGCTACAATCTAAACTTGATCTGAGCATTGCCCGGAATTCACTTTCGGAGCGATTACAATCTTTTGGAGCAACTGGTATTATTGCAGAATTCAAAAGACGATCACCGTCAAAAGGTGTGATCAATGATCGTGTTCTGCCTGAAATTGTCACAAAAGGATATTCAGAAGCAGGTGCATCAGGATTATCGGTTCTGACTGACGGGAAATATTTCGGTGGCAGCACCGCCGATTTTAAGGCTGCAAGGAATGCCAACCCGCTTACTCCGTTGCTTCGAAAAGATTTTATGGTTGACGAATACCAGCTTTTTGAATCCCGATTGTTGAATGCGGACGTTATTTTACTGATTGCGGCTGTTTTAGAGAAAACTGAGATCTCCCGCTTTACCTCTATCGCTCACGAACTGGGAATGGAGGTACTGCTTGAACTACACGATGAAAGCGAAATTGATAAGATTGACAAGCAAATTGACCTGATTGGCATTAACAACCGTAATCTCAAAGATTTTAAAGTTGACATGGATCGTTCGCTGAAATTACTTGACCGACTTCCGGCCAATGCTGTCAAAATATCAGAAAGTGGATTAAGCGATCCGGAAACGGTGGATTTTCTGCGTAAACGTGGATTTCAGGGTTTTTTGATGGGAGAGAATTTTATGAAATCAGAAAATCCGGTAACTGCTTGTCATGATTTCATTTCAAGATTAAAACACTAAATAATTCAATACGTGATTGATATGAAAATAAAAGTTTGCGGAATGCGCAATCCTTCAAATATTGATGATCTGGTTAAGCTAAAGCCTGACTACATTGGTTTTATCTTTTATCCGAAATCGAAACGCTTTATCGGCGAGCTAATCCCGGATGAAATTCAGTCGTTGATTCCGGTTTATATCCAGAAAGTTGGCGTTTTTGTCGATGAGCCATTCGATAACATGCTTGAAAAATTTAAAAGCAACAAACTGGATATGATTCAACTTCATGGAAGTGAACTGCCGGGATATTGCGAAAGGCTTAAGAAACTTGATATTCCTGTCATAAAAGTATTTAGCGTTGATGTAGCCTTCGATTTTGAGACCGTCAAATCCTATGATCCTTTTTGCGATTATTACCTTTTTGATACTGCAAGTGAACTTCGGGGCGGATCGGGGTTGAAATTTGACTGGAAGAAATTAGATCAGTACAAGGACGACAAACCATTCTTTTTAAGCGGGGGAATTCGACCAACTGATGTTGAAGAGATCAAACAAATTACGCACAATGAATTGTACGCAATTGATGTTAACAGTGGATTTGAAATTGAACCAGCAATAAAAGATATTCCAAAACTGAAATCGTTTATTGAGGAATTAAGAAAATGAAAACTAAAACACTAAAATCATATTAAAATGAGCTATCAATCAAACGATAAAGGATACTATGGAGAATTCGGTGGTGCATTTATTCCCGAAATGATGTATCCAAACGTTCATCAATTACAGAACTGTTACCTCGAAATCATCGAAAGCGACGAATTCAGGCAAGAGTTTAAGCAACTGCTTCGCGACTATGCCGGAAGACCTTCACCCTTATATTACTCCGACCGGCTATCGGATCATTACAATGCGAAGATTTACCTGAAACGCGAAGACCTGAATCATACCGGATCTCACAAAATCAACAATACGATTGGCCAGATATTACTCGCCAAACGGTTAGGCAAAACACGCATCATTGCCGAAACCGGAGCCGGTCAGCATGGTGTAGCGACAGCGACCGTTTGTGCCAGAGCAGGTTTGGAGTGCATCGTGTACATGGGAGCATTGGATGTTGCACGACAATCGCCAAATGTTGAAAAAATGAAAATGTTAGGCGCTGAAGTGAGGTCAGTACATAGTGGAAATAAAACACTGAAAGATGCTACAAATGAAGCCATCCGCGACTGGATTAACAATCCGGTTGATACACATTATATTCTTGGATCAGTTGTAGGCCCACATCCCTACCCCGATATGGTCGCCCGGTTTCAATCGGTCATCAGTGAAGAAATCAGGGTGCAACTAATGGAGAAAACCGGGAAAGAAACGCCCGATTATGTGATCGCCTGCGTAGGAGGCGGAAGCAATGCCGCTGGCGCTTTCTATCATTTTTTGGACGATCCTTCCGTTCAATTAATTGCGGTTGAGGCAGCAGGAAAAGGAGTTGATTCCGGTGAATCAGCAGCCACGACTCAACTTGGACATACAGGTGTTCTTCATGGAAGTAAAAGTTTATTGATGCAAACTCCGGATGGACAGATTGTAGAACCGTACTCGCTTTCTGCAGGATTGGACTATCCCGGAATCGGACCGATGCATGCCAACCTGTTTGTCACCAAAAGAGCTCAATTTTTAAGCGCCACCGATGACGAAGCCCTTCGGGCCGCTTTGTATCTTACTCAAAAAGAAGGAATCATACCGGCGCTCGAATCTGCCCATGCGTTAGCAGCACTCGAAATGATTGATTTTAAACCTGATGATGTTGTTGTTGTAAATGTTTCGGGACGTGGCGATAAGGATATGGAAGCCTACCTAAATTACTATCAAAATGTCAAATAGCGACCAGCAATCGGCTGTCTACGGACTACGGACTTCCGTCTTCATCAAATAAAAACTGCAACAATATCATAAAAACAATTCACCATGGAAAATCGAATCACATCACTTTTCAAAAGAAAAGACGAAAACATTTTTTCAATATATTTCACAGCCGGATACCCGGAATTGAATGATACACTCAAAATTATTGGCCAGCTCGAAAAAAGCGGTGTTGACCTGGTTGAAATCGGAATGCCATTCTCCGATCCGGTAGCCGATGGCCCTGTCATCCAGCAAAGCTCCGAAATCGCCCTCAAGAATGGAATGACGATTCATTTGTTGTTCGAGCAGCTAAACGAAATTCGGAAAAGTGTATCAATCCCTTTAATTCTAATGGGATATCTCAATCCTGTGATGCAATATGGCATCGAAGCGTTTTGTGAAAAATGCAAAGAAATTGGCATTGACGGCACGATTATCCCTGATCTTCCGCTTGAAATTTACGAAACGGAATACAAGGAGATATTCGAAAGAAATTCTGTGAGCAATATTTTTCTGGTAACCCCCCAAACTTCAGATGAAAGAATCAGAAAAATTGATGCACTCTCTACCGGATTTATTTACATGGTTTCCTCTTCATCCACAACTGGAGTGAAAGGAGCAGTTAATGAGGAACAAATATCCTATTTCGAAAGAATCCGGGCAATGAATCTTCGCTCGAAGCGATTGATCGGATTTGGAATTTCAGACAAAACTTCATTTGAAAAATCAGCTGGTTATGCCAATGGTGCCATCATTGGAAGCGCATTCGTCAAAGCCATCGAAGGTCCGGGAGCAATTGAAATCAAAGTGAATGACTTCGTTCAGAAGTTTTATTAAATATGGATTAAATATGAATTAGGACATCCATCTCAAAATTTCAGTGTCTTTTTGTAAATAAAGTTAAATTTGCGCCAAATTTTAATTAATGAAAAACAGTTTTGTAGTATTTCTTGTTTTTGTGTTCTTATTGAATCTGAACGCTAAGGCCGATGAAGGGATGTGGCTCCCTTCGCTTGTTGGCAAATTGAACATCCAGAAAATGAATTCGATAGGATGCAATTTGACAGCTGAGCAAATTTACAGCATTAACCACTCAAGTCTAAAGGATGCAGTGGTTGCCCTCGATCGTGGTTCATGTACTGCAGAAATGATTTCAGCCGATGGATTGCTTCTAACCAATCACCACTGTGGTTTTGGCGAAATTCAGGAGCACAGTTCAGTTGAGCACGATTACCTGAAAGATGGTTTCTGGGCGATGAAACGGGAAGAAGAACTTTCGAATCCGGGCAAAACAGTTACTTTTCTAATCAGTATGGAAGATGTAACTGAACAAGTGCTTAAGGAGGTTACTGATTCTATGGACGAAAATACCCGCCTCACAAAGATTCGGGAGGCAGGTGCAAAAATAGAAAAAGAAGCAAAAGGGGATACTGGTTACGAAATCCGTGTCAGAAGCCTTTTCGAATCAAATAAATACTTTCTCTTTGTTAGCCAGACATTTAAAGACATTCGTCTGGTTGGAGCGCCACCACAGTCAATTGGAAAATTCGGAGGCGAAACCGACAACTGGATGTGGCCCCGTCATACAGGTGACTTCTCGATGTTCAGGGTTTATTGCGGTACTGACGGAAAACCTGCCGAATATTCGAAAGACAATGTTCCTTATCACCCCAAACATTTTCTTCCAATTTCATTAAAAGGAGTTGAAAAAAACAGTTTCGCAATGGTGATGGGTTATCCGGGTACTACAACGCGCTACCGGACATCCAACGAAGTGAAATATACAATGGATATTGTTAATGAAGTACGAATTACTGCAAGAGAATCTAAACTGAATATTATCAGGGACTTCATGGCGACAAGCCAGAAAGCAAGAATCCAGTATGCATCAAAATTTGCAAGAAGTTCAAACTACTATAAGTACTCAATTGGACAGAACAAAGGATTGACAGCGCTTAACGTGATTGGCAAAAAACAGGCAATTGAAAAAGATTTTCTGAAATGGGTGAACGAAAAGCCTGAACGAAAAGCCAAATACGGCAGCGCACTCGATTCGATTAATGCTGCTTTTAAAAGTAAAGATGAGAAAGTCGCTTTTCAGTATGCCCGTGAAGCCTTACTCAGCGGAGCAGAAATATTTGCCTTCGCCGCAGAATCTTCTTCCCTTTACGAGTCTCTAAAAGGCAACGACAAAGTTAAAATTGAAGGTGATGCAGAAGAACTGAGACGCTCGCTTGATTTGTACTTTAAGGATTATGACGCGAATACGGATCAAAAAGTGGCCGGTGCATTGCTAAAACTCTACGCCACCAAAGTAAATCCAAGATATATTCCCGGGTTTTTTCAGGAAATAGGATCAAAGTACAAAGGCAATTTCGATGCCTATGCACAAAAACTGTTTGAAAAAAGCATTTTTGCCGATCAGGCAAAGCTGGAATCATTCCTAAACAAGCCATCAAGGAAAGTGCTTGATAAAGACATGGCGTTCAATGCGATGCGTTCTATCTTTGAAACACTGAATGTTATTTCACAGGATCTTAGAAAGACAACAGACGGTCTTGACAAAGCCCGCAGGTTATTCGTTGCCGGATTGAACGAAATGAATAAAGATAAATCGGTTTATCCTGATGCCAATTCGACCATGCGGCTTACTTACGGTATTGTTGACGGATATGTGCCTCATGATGCCACCTACTACGATTATTTCACAACACTGAAAGGTTATGAAGAAAAAGGGATTCCGGGCGATGTCGATTTTGATTTCCCTCAGAAACTGGTTGACATGTACAAAGCCAAAGATTTCGGAAAATACGCCGACAAAGATGGAACCTTACACACTTGTTTCACTTCGAATAACGATATAACAGGCGGAAACTCAGGAAGTCCGGTCATTAACGGCGACGGCGAACTCATTGGTATTGCTTTTGATGGCAACTGGGAAGCCATGAGCGGCGATATCGCATTTGAACCTGAATTACAGAAATGTATCAATGTAGATATCCGTTTTGTGCTTTGGACCATCGATAAATTCGCTGGTGCCAGCCATTTAATTGACGAGATGAAATTGATCAGATAGTCGTCTGTGACCAATTACAATTATCGGGAACAGAACCGGCAAAAATATAACTAATAATGTTGAAAGACCGGCGAATATACCGGTCTTTCAACATTTTAACCTAAAAGCATGACGCAACACGAAAATCCTGAAATCATTATTTACACCGACGGTGCGGCACGTGGCAATCCCGGTCCCGGAGGATATGGCGTTGTTATGATGTCGGGGCCACATCGGAAAGAACTTTCGCAGGGCTACAAACTCACGACCAACAATCGGATGGAGCTAATGGCCGCTGTGGTCGGACTTGAAACCTTAAAAGTAGGACCTTGCAAAGTAACCATCTATACCGATTCGAAGTATGTGGCGGATTCCGTCGAGAAACGCTGGGTTTTTAACTGGGTGAAAACAAATTTTAAAGGAAAAAAGAACAGTGACCTTTGGAGAAGGTTCCTGGAAGTATCGGCACGTCATCATGTAAAATTCGTTTGGGTGAAGGGACATGCAAGTATTCCGGAAAATGAACGGTGCGATGAGCTGGCAGTTGCAGCGTCATTTATGCCCAACTTACCGCAAGATACAGGATATCAAATCGATAATTAAAACAAAATTCGGTTTCATTTATTTAATGAAATGAAATACATTTGTCTTGCAAAATCGTGAAAAAATGAAGTGGCTTTACAACTTAGGAATACTCGCATATTACCTGCTGGTTAGAATCGTTTCGATCAGAAACGAAAAAGCACGCAAATGGATCGAGGGTCGCAAAGATATCTTCAAACGTTTACGCGAAACAATTACCCCTGGCGAACGGATACTTTGGTTTCACGCCTCTTCGCTTGGCGAGTTCGAACAGGGAAGACCAGTCATTGAGTCAATTCGCAAACTAAAACCAGACTACAAAATCCTGCTTACATTTTTCTCACCCTCGGGTTATGAATTAAGAAAAGACTACAAATACGCCGACTATATATTTTACCTCCCTTTAGATACTAAAAAGAACGCCGCCCGGTTTATCGATATTGTAAGACCCGAAAAAGTCTTTTTTATTAAGTATGAGTTTTGGTATAACTTTCTCACCCAATTAAAAGAAGAAGGAATACCCACCTATATTTTCTCCGCCTTGTTCCGCCCTTCGCAAATCTTTTTTAAGCCCTGGGGAAAATGGTATTTAAAGGCAATCGCTACCTATGAGCACATTTTTGTACAAAATCAGGAGTCATTTGATATTCTTCACAAATTTGGGTTTATAAATGTATCTGTTTCGGGCGATACCCGTCTTGATCGTGTTGGTGAAATCGCAGATGCAGCACCCAGACTTGATAAACTGGAGATTTTTTGTGGCGGTCAAAAGGCCATTATTGCAGGAAGTACGTGGAAAGAAGATGAAGATCTCTTTATTCCATATCTGAATAAATGCCAGTCTGGTCAGAAATTCGTTATTGCCCCGCACGAAGTCAATCCGCAATCACTTGAACGCGTTTGCAGTGCACTCGAAAAACCCTACACCCTTTATTCGACGGCAACGCCCGAAGAACTGGCAAATGCAGAAGTATTGATTGTTGATGGTTACGGATACCTTGTTTCGGTTTACAGGTATGGTATGTTGGCTTATGTTGGCGGAGGGTTTACATCCGGAATCCATAGCACGCTGGAACCAGCAGCGTTTGGACTTCCAGTGATTTTCGGTCCCGATTATCAAAAATTTCAGGAAGCTCACGATATGTTAAGCCTTGGAGCCGCTACTTGTATTAATAATTACGAAGAACTCGAAATGCAAATTGACAGCTACCGTTCGAATCCCGGAAAACTCCTTTCTGACGCTGCAATCGCCCGGGGGTATGTCAATAAAAATCGTGGCGCTTCAAAAGAAATTGTGAAATATCTTTTCCTGTAATCGCTTTTCGTTTCTACCAAACGATTTCTCTCCATCACGTCTCGAAGGTATCCTCCATCTCGCTTTAAAGACGGCTTATTGACTTGTAGTCTGTACCTTCCAATACACCTAATATTTTCAACAATATTTATTTTTGTAAACTTTTTGCTATTATCAAACTACTATAATGTTATATATCAAATAACTAACAAGATAAAGTTGATAACTTTTTTTGTCATGTGGTAAAAATGTAAACGGAAACGTCGTTGCGTCGTTATATTGCATCAACAAAAAAAGGGTTTTATATGTGACAATAAACCCAATTAAATCAACCTAATATTAAAAATAATGGAATTGAAAGAGATCACCCCCCAACGAAAAGATGACGCCCCGGCAACTTATTCACCGGATGAAGCATTTGTGGCATCGGTTAAATATTTCAAGGGTGACGATCTTGCGGCTCGTGTTTGGGTCAACAAATATGCGTTAAAAGATTCGTACGGAAATATATTTGAATTGACACCCGACGACCTTCATCATCGCTTATCCTCGGAGATTGCAAGAATCGAAAAAAATTATCCGAATCCAATTTCGGAAGATGAATTATTTGGACTTTTCAAAGATTTCAAATACATCGTACCTCAAGGTGGTCCAATGACAGGTATCGGTAATGAATTTCAGGTTGGTTCGTTATCAAATTGCTTTGTGGTGGGTAATGGCGCTGATTCATATGGCGGAATTATTATGATCGATCAGGAGCAAGTCCAGCTCATGAAACGTCGTGGCGGAGTTGGACATGATTTATCGCACATTCGTCCAAAAGGCTCACCAGTGAAAAATTCAGCTTTGACCTCAACAGGAATTGTCCCATTTATGGAGCGGTTCTCGAATTCGACGCGCGAAGTCGCACAGGACGGCAGACGCGGAGCCTTAATGTTGTCAGTATCTATCAGGCATCCTGACTCTGAAGAGTTTATTGATGCCAAAATGGACGAAGGTAAAGTTACAGGCGCTAATGTATCGGTAAAAATCGATGATGAATTTATGCAGGCGGTTCGCGACAAAACAACCTATAATCAGAAATATCCGATCGACAGTACACATCCAACCTATTCAAAGGAGACGGATGCTGCCAAATTGTGGGATAAAATTGTTTTCAACGCATGGAAATCAGCAGAACCCGGTATTCTTTTCTGGGATACCATTATCCGCGAATCGGTTCCTGATTGTTACGCCGATCTTGGCTATAAAACAGTTTCGACAAACCCTTGCGGCGAAATTCCACTTTGCCCTTATGATAGCTGCCGGTTAATTGCGCTGAACCTATACTCGTATGTAGATGAGCCATTTACAACGAAGGCGAAGTTTGATTTTGATCTGTTCCGGAAACACATCCGCCAGACCCAGCAAATCATGGATGATATCATTGATTTGGAACTTGAGAAAATCGATGCAATTTACAACAAAATCATCGCCGACCCGGAAGATGCTGAAATCAAACGGGTTGAAATCAATCTTTGGGAAAAAATCAAAAAGATGGCAATCAACGGTCGTCGTACCGGAATTGGCATAACTGCCGAAGGTGATATGCTTGCCGCACTTGGATTGCGTTATGGTTCTGAAACTGCTGTTGAATTTTCAGTTGAAGTTCACAAAATTGTAGCTTTGGAAGCCTATCGCGGATCGGTTAACCTCGCCAAAGAACGTGGTGCATTCCCGATTTATGATGCGAAACGCGAAAAGAACAATCCATTTATTCAACGTCTTGCACAGGCTGACCCTGAATTATACAAGGACATGACCCGGTTTGGTCGTCGTAATATTGCCTTGCTGACGATTGCCCCAACGGGAACAACAAGTTTGATGACGCAGACAACTTCGGGAATAGAACCTGTTTTTATGCCTGTGTACAAACGCCGGCGCAAAGTCAATCCGAACGATAAAGATGCTCGCATCGATTTCGTCGACGAAATGGGTGACAGCTGGGAAGAGTACATCGTATTCCACCATAAGTTTAAAACATGGATGGAAGTCAATGGTTTTGAGCTTAAAAGAAACTACACGAACGATGAGTTAGATGCGATGGTCGCGAAATCACCGTATCACAAAGCTTCTTCGAATGATATCGATTGGTTGGCAAAGATTAAAATGCAGGGTCAGATCCAGAAATGGGTCGACCATTCCATCTCTGTCACCATCAATCTTCCGGAAGAAGCCACCGAAGAACTGGTCAACAAACTCTACTTTGCAGCCTGGGAAAGTGGTTGTAAAGGGGTTACTGTCTATCGCGAAGGATCACGTTCAGGAGTTTTGATCTCAACCAAAGACAAAAAGAAAGACGGTATTTTCCCGACAAAACGTCCCGAAATACTTGAAGCTGACATTGTTCGACTTCAAAATAACAAGGAGAAATGGATCGCCTTTATCGGACTGATTGATGGCAAACCGTATGAAATTTTCACAGGGTTGGCTGATGACGAAGATGGAATACTTCTGCCTCGTTCAGTTACTTCAGGTTGGATTATCAAGAGTAAGGATGACTCCGGAATCACACGGTACGATTTCCAATACTGCAATTCAAGAGGTTACAAAACAACCATTGAAGGTCTGTCGTATAAATTCAATCCGATCTTCTGGAACTATGCAAAACTGATTTCGAGTGTATTACGTCACAGCATGACAATACAGAAAGTTGTTGAACTGGTCACCAGTCTTCAGTTTGATGTCGAGTCGATCAACACCTGGAAAAACGGTGTGGCGCGTGCGTTGAAGAAATACATTCCGAATGGTACGGCTGCTGAAGATTCAAAATGTGAAGGTTGCGGATCAGCGAATGTTATTTACCAGGAAGGCTGTCTAATCTGTCAGGATTGCGGATCTTCGAAATGTGGATGATTTTTCATGAACTCTATATATCCTCAGGGAGGCCCGAATTTCGGGCCTCTTTTTTTTCCGGAACTATTGTGCAACCCGGAAACCTAAATCATTGCTGCGATACCAGGGATTGTCATCGTATCGTGCAGCCGACCGGCAACGCTTCGCACTTGTATACCAACTACCACCACGAAAAATAAAAGTTGAACCCCATTCAGGTCCCTTGGGATCAATCAGGGCATCAGTCGAATAATTGCCCGACCGGTCATTACACCACTCCCCTACGTTCCCATGCATGTCGTACAAACCCCATTTATTTGAAGCAAAGCTACCCACAGGCAATATTTTTTCTCTGTAACCCTCTTTTGCATTATTAGAATAGGGATAATTACCATTATAATTAACCTCTAACGTAGTCAGATTATTCCCTGTATTGAAAGGCGTCGATGTCCCGTTTCGACAGACATATTCCCACTCCGCTTCAGTTGGAAGGCGACAACCCATCCATTTGGCGAAAGCATTCGCATCGTTCCAACTGACATGAACAACCGGATGATTGTATTCCGTTTCAGTCCTGGGATAACCTTTTACATCACATTTCCAATTCACCCCTTCTTTAAACGCCATTTCCTTGCCTGTCCATATGATGCTTCCGCGACGACCTCCGGTTCCTTTTTCGGCATCGGTAACATAGCCCATAGAATCGACAAATGCTTTAAACTGCTTTACAGTTACTTCGTGTTTACTCATCTTAAATGCGCTAACCGTCACCTGATGTTGAGTTTCATTCTCCCGCCTGTCTGCTTCACTCGCAGGACTTCCCATTGTAAAAGTACCAGAGGGAATACCTACCCATTTAATAGCTCCATTTTGAGTGGAATCAATTGCCGGAACAATTGCCAATTCTTCCTGGTTAACAGCTATGGTTTCATTTTCGTCTGTTTCATCCGAATTCAAACCATAAACAAGCCGGAAACCACGATAGCAGGCACGATCGGCAGGAAAACCCGAACTACGATCTGCCGACCGGCAACGCAAAGCATTGTAAATCCAGGCGCCACCACGCGCAACACGTCGTGATCCAAATGCAGATCCCCCTGGGTTCGTATGTTTCTCAGGCAAATATTCGCTGAACCAATCGCTGCACCATTCACCTACATTGCCATGCATATCAAATAAACCCCACCCATTTGGAGCAAAGCTACCTATGGGCATAATTTTCCCGCGGTTTTCACCTTTTTCAGCATGGTTGTAAGGTAAACTACCGTCGTAATTCGATTGTGAAGTTTTAAGATTATCACCTGTATTAAAGGGGGTTAAGGTTCCAACCCGACAGGCATATTCCCACTCAGCTTCCGTGGGGAGACGACAACCCATCCATCGGGCAAAAACCTTTGCATCATTCCAGCTAACGTGTACAACAGGATGTTTATATTCCGTTTTTGGTCGTAAGTTACCCTTTTCATCATACCTCCAATTCACATCCGCTCTGAAAGCAAATTCTGTACCGGTCCAAATAATGCTTCCCACTTTTCCTCCTGTGCCCTTTTCTGCGTCTGTCAGGTAGCCGATAGAATCGACAAATACTTTAAATTGCTCTATAGTGACCTCGTATTTACCAATCTTAAAATCACTTAGATCTACCTGATGCTGAATTTCAGCCTCCTTTCTGCCGGCTTCGCTTACCGGACTACCCATTGTATAAGTACCAGCCGGAATTTCTTCCCATTCAATTATAGGTTTTTGTGCCGAACCATCAAGTGCAATAAAAAAAGTGACCAAAATTGCAACCAGATTTCTTAATACCTCATGATTTTCTCTCATGGTTAAGATCTTATTCCGCGGATAAAATGGCGTTTATTTCAATCGTGTCTGGATATCGGTTACAACATTCTTATAAGCTTCGAGAACCCTGTTCCATTCCGAATATAAGCTGTCGTCGGCTGCATTTGAACCACTTTTCCCGGAGTATTCGCTGCACAGCTTCACTACATATTTTAAGGTTGAGCTATCGGCCACCTTTACAATGATCCTGGTGCGGATTGTATTATTTGGAAATGTTTTAACAGCCCATGCGGTCCGCAGGTATCCGGTCGTCTTGTCTGTAACTTCAATCACATCAAAATAATTCATTACCACCTGGCTCATTATTTTCCAGGCGTCGACTTCCTTGGTATTTGGGTTAATATCGACAATATTGTTGATGTTCACAAAATCGGAAGGAGACGACACTGCATAAGTTTCATCAGCCAACAGGTCAATATGATCAATAACGGGAAGCAAAGGGGCGTTATCCTGGTTGCAATACTTCTTTTGAACAGCTACTGATCCATCTTTCTCCATAGAGACTTCTACGCAATCACCTTTCGGGATCTTCACATTGTATTCACCCTTTGCGACATATCTGCCATTTATTTTGATTGCAACATCTTCGGGCGTTGCTCGCACAATTACGAGGCGATCTTGTAGAACAAAAGAAGCATTGATGGGCAATTCCGCAACTCCTTCCTTGTTGCAATAGGTTTGTTCCACTTCGACATACCCTTCCTTTACAACTTTGACGACCACACAGTGATCGAACGGAACAACAACATCGCCATGCCCTGTACCAAATAATTGACTATCGACAAGTATTTTGGCATCCGAAGGGGTAGAAACGATCTGCACGATCCGATCTTTCAATTTTACATCATCAGTTGCCGGAAGCAGTTCAGCATCCGGCTGATTCAGGTAGGTTCTATTGACAGAAACATAACCGGATTTTTTCACCTCGACACTTACTTTCTGCCCTTCTTTAATTATAATCTTCGTCAAACCTTTTTCCAGTTCATTGCCATTGACAATAATTTTAGCGTCGTCGGGCAAAACTTTCAGATTCACCATGCGATCTTTCATAAACAGAAAGTCCTCTTTAGGTAATTTTTCACCTGTCGTTGTGCTGTAAACCTTTTTAAGATCGGCAAAGCCCGATTTTTGCACGACAATCATCGTCTCAGAGTTTTTCTGTATTACAACAACCGCAGTACCGACACCTAATTCTTTCAGTTCTTTGGTCGCGGCGGCAATCTCGTAAATAGCTGCATCTTCAGGAGTTACATGAACTGTCACCTTCTTTTGTGCTAAAACCGGCGTCAATAGTGTAAAAAGGAAGCAAATAATAAATGCCAGTGATTTCATCTTAAATAATTTTAGCTTATTTATAATCTAACTATAACATTCACAATACGAACTGATCCCTATGGTGTGATTTTAAATTCATTTTTATATTGGTCAACGATTGGTACCAATAGCTTAAAAGTTTGTCTGGTAAAATGCTTAATAATAAACTATCTACGCAAATTCGAATATGTTGTTTCCTTTTTCCCGATCTAAGTTAAAAACCTTTTTACTTCCTGAAATTTATTTGAGCGATAAACTTCCATCAGTACAATCTTACAATAACTCTTCCCCAAAATCTATCGACAATTGCAGTTCAAAAAGTTTAAAACTCTTACGATGATAAGGGGTAATCCCAAACTCGGATAATGCCTTTCTGTGAAAGGCTGTAGGATATCCTTTGTTCTGATTCCACCCGTATTCGGGATATTCTTCATGCAAGGCCAACATAAAATCATCGCGGTAGGTTTTGGCAAGAACAGAAGCGGCGGCAATCGAAAGATATTTTCCATCACCCTTTACCACTGTTGTGTAAGGAATATTTTGATACGGTTTAAACCGGTTTCCATCGACAATAATATGCTCCGGACGAACAGAGAGCTGATCCAATGCCCGATGCATCGAGAAGATCGAAGCATTCAGAATATTCACTTTGTCAATTTCAAGATGATCATAGGAACCAACGGCCCAGGCAATAGCTGATTCTTCGATGATGGGGCGTAATTCGTAACGTTGCTTTTCGGTTAGTTTCTTCGAATCGTTCAGCAGTTCGGAATTGAAATTCGCAGGCAAAATTACGGCTGCTGCAAACACCGGTCCGGCAAGACATCCCCTGCCCGCCTCATCGCAACCAGCTTCGATAACTCCCCTCTTCAGATTATGCAGCAGCATGTTTTGATTTCTTTAGTTGGCAACGATTTATATGCAAATTTTAAATTTTCAAGCGAATTAGCCGCTGGCAACTGGCAGAAATCACTTTCTCCAAATGAATCTTAACTACAAAATGATTATCTCAGTGGGTTCAGCAGTGACCAGTTGCAAGCAGCCTGCAGCCAGTAGCAAGAACATCCTCACTGTGTCAGCGTAAACCTGAAACTAAGACCAAAATTTGCATTTGTTGTGCGGTAAGCATTCGAAATAAACGGGCTGTTCAGAATCCGGTCGTAAAACAACCGTACAATAAATACCTCGCTAAGGTTATAATCGGCCGAAAATTTAATTGAAAACGATTCCTGTCCTGCTGTAGTCTGGTTGTTCTCTTCAATCAGTTTACGAAGTACGGTTTTATTCTTTCCGTAAGTAAAATCAGCCCTGACATTCAAATCGTTGTTCAACGCTTTCTGCGAAGTCTTTGTCTTAATAAACATCTTCATATTCTCGAAACGGTAACCCAAACCCAGACTTGCCTCATTGTTATAAAGTTCCATCGCCTGATTGTTGGTCAGACTAAGCATCACATTTCTGGTCTTCCGATACTCGAAACGGGAGGTAACATTGTTGAGCCAGGTGATATCAATATCAAAAAGCGGATTAAAGGTTTCGTTAATATTGATGGTGGCAATGTCGTAATTCGGCAGGAAATTTTTCTCCGCATTCAAAACATAACTAAAACCATCATTCTCTGTTACATAGTTAAGATTCGAGATGTAAGAGCCAATACTGTAAGTTGAACGGTAGTCGTGCGTGATGCTCATCGATTTCATCACATCTTTAAGTCCCGAAATTTTATTTACGACTCCAGAATACTGAATACGCCAGTTCGGCATCATAAATTTGGCGGAAGGGAATGGGGTGAGTGACACCTTTTCGGCACTTTTACCTGAGTAAGCGGCAAGAAATGCAGGGATCAAAACCTCCTGCGCCGACGAACCGTAGCCAGCAGGATAGCCCGTAGCCGGATCAATGGCACCAGGGGCATAGCCAAAGTTTGGATTAGCCACCCTTGTTTGATCGAGCCGTCGGGCAATTATTTCGCGATTCTGCCTGAACTGGTTCCAAACTTTTGAGTCCTGCACAGCCGATTTTCCAAGTTTTTCGAACGATGAACCAATCGAAATAATGCTCATTGTGAAATTTCCGTTGTAAGATTTATTAAAACTTCCCCAGCCATTTTGATCATCATGGATCAGAAATTCGGTGGAATTGCTCGAAAAGCTCCGGTTTGCATTGATGTCAATCTTCAAATCGGGTATTGGAACTAATTTGGCCCTGATGTTCAAACGTGTATTTGTACTCAGCATAAAAGGTTTATTCAGAATCGTATCGGTTGACACCCATCCTCTTTCAGCTGCCGACTGCCCAAAACCTGCATCCTGATGACCCAAAATAAAAGGTATTCCCGGAGCAAACGAACTGCCACCATCAGCCGTCTCAAAATTAGAAGATCCCATAAAATTGGTGCCTGGTAAATAACCGTAAAGCGATGTTCCGCTGTTTTCAGTATATGAGACATTTATGTTGTAAAGCATCATCAGAAAACGAGCCAGGTATTCATCAAGGTGCAAACTTTCCTTCACGTCTTTGTCTTTCCCTCCGGTGACTTCGACGACCGCCTTCGGACAATCGATTTCGGGAGTGAACATCACGCGATTCTCGTTAACTATTTTGGTCTGGCCATTTATCACCTTCCCTTTTTCGTCAGTTACCCTAACATTTACATTTGCTGTTCCAAGTTTATGAAAAATCGATTGCGGCGTGTTCTTTTTCATCACAGCATTTCCATCCCTGAACTTTGAAGGCGCAACGGTACTAATTGGTGCATTTTGTCCGCGTGTTTGCGCGTCGCGTCTTCCCCGGCTAAATTCGCCATATTTCTGGTTCACCCGTTTCAGATAAGGGACGCGGTTATACAACCTGATAAAGTCGGCCTGTCCGTTTAACTGAACCGCACGCGAATTACTGATGTTGTTACCAATCGTATAATTTCCGCGGGTAATAGGCGCCACATCCCAATCGTATGCTGCCTGATAGATAGCCGATGATGAAGTCCAGTCGAGTAACGGCAGTTTATTGATCGGGATAGTATACGAAATATTCCACGTGTGATGGTAGTGTGTATTGCGTCCGCCATCCAATATGCTTTGCCAGATTGTATCGCGCCGGGCCTGATAACCAGGAAGGTTCTTATCCATCGCGCCAAGTGGTTCATCAATCCGTGATGAATTGACAGCAGAAAAATCGATTTTCAGACCGCGAGTCAGATCGAAACGGAAGTCGTAATACCGGTTCCAGATGAAGTCTTTAAGATAGGTTACAGGCAGTATAAAGCCAGGATTGGTGATATTTCGGTATTGCACGGTGCTGCTCGTGCGATTGAGATCGGAACGGAAAGATAACTGGCTCGGCATAAAATTGAGGTTAAAATCGCGCACAATTGTCAGTGCCGGTGATTTTAAAAATTTCACATTTTTGAAAGGGTCAAAGGGTTTCGGCCTGCTTACAAAATTATAATTCAGCAAAGCGCGCGTATTAATCGTCTGTTCAAGAATGGTATTGATATCTCCCTGCTCGAACACATTATGAGAGTAGGTAAGCGAGAAATTAGAAATATCATAAATCTTCGGATCACCGGTTCGATTGGGTTTGTCGATCTGAACGTTCGTTAGATTGATGCTCCTGCGCGCAGTAAACGTCTGGGAAATACGTTTTATTGAATCGCGGTCGTGCGAATTGGCGGCGTTGGCAAGCGCGTCCTTGAGTTTCACATCCTTATCCAAAGGTGAATATTCGGGAGTAGAAACCGCTTTTGAAAAACCCAGGTAGAGCGGTATTTTCACGCCTGATTCTGGTTTAAAGAACTTTCCTAATTCAAGATTGGTCGAAATATCGTATTCATGACTATCATCCAGCGTCCGCTGCCCCATTTTTGAGTCAATGCTTCCAAACCCGGTGGTTGTCATCCTTCCGGCGAATGAATAGGTTCCCAGATCGGCAAGATTTCCCGAAACACGTCCAATGGCAGCCCAGCCCCCTTTTTCTTCAAAATCGGTCAACCTCAGTTCGTTTACCCATACTTCAACCGATTTCGGACCCAGTGTTCTCCCTTTCTTATTCCGGATACCGATCATCGCCACCTCAACCTGCGAGAGATCGGGGTTTCCTTTTACTTTGATCCTGTTTTGATTTTTGTTTACGTCCTTATGGACCTGTTCGTAAATATCACCAAGTGTAATTGTAGATCCGGCCACACGCATCTTGCTGTTTCGCTCCAGTTTTAGCTGTGGCAGTAAATCAATCGGAATATAAACCCGGTTTGCTTCGGGCCACACTATCAACCGATCACTTTCTCTTTCAGAACTGTATAGTGACGAAGGCGGAGTTTTCTTTAATGGGACTTCGTATTCGTAGTAATTGTATTGAAAATCCGATCCTAACCGGACGAACAAGTACAGATCGTCATCTTTCAGATTTGTGCCCTCCATCTCCTCTGCATGGACTTCAAGTTTCAATGTCTTGTACCTGCGCATGTCAATGAGCATTGTTTTATAGGCCCCGCGCGCATCACCTGGTTGCAAATCAGTTGTCCGTAAAACCATTGATTGCTCGTTCAACTGTGTCAGCTGGGCATTCGAAGGATCGATCACGCGACTTACACCAGGAGGGAGGATGTAATTTACAGGTTTCTTGCTGCTGTTTTCCTCAACGTTCACTGCCGATATTTCAAACTGCGTATCAGGCGATGGTATGCTTAAATCTTCCGTGAGGTCTTTATCATATCGTCTCCAATTGGTACGAACAAGATCGAGTGTAGCAAATCGCATTACAACAGGCTTTTGCCATCCCCGCAGAAACATTCTTATAAAACGGATCGATCTGAAATCGTTGATAGCGCCGTAAACCTTATCGGGTGAACTCACCGGGATTTTAAATTGATACCAGGTGACTTCTTTTGATGAACCATTTGAAACCGGAGCTACCCTGATATCCGTAATATAGTTTTTGCCCATTACCATGTTCGCCTGGTTGATCTTTAGATGATATTGAAAATAGGCTTCATTTTCGTTCAGTGTGTTGTCATCGTTAATATCCTCAACATCAGGAATTGATGTTGCAGCTGTCGGGTAACTCTCGGGTGACTGCTCTGAAGTAGGCGAATTGCCTTCCGTTCGGGCATAGAACTTATACCGTTCAAGAAGATCTTTATTTTGCTGATCGTAACTGGTACTGCGGAAATAGTGATAATTATCGCTCGATGGATCTCTTCTGGCAATTCCTATGGCAGCAGTATCGGTCACTACGTTCGCAAGTTTATTGATATAACTGCTAAAGAATGCTCCTTCATCTTTCGAACTAAGTCCGTCAATTCCAACATCCTGATTTACACGAGCGGCGGGAGAATTATCGAAAGCTTTTACGAGTGACTGCTGTTTAGAAACCCTTCCCCAGGCTGTATGATCGATGGTTGTCGTATCGCCATTAGCCGGTAAACCCTGTTCGAACGACTTCCGCCCATCGCGCAGCACATCTTCCGAAACATTTCCGAGGTTAAAATAGAGATCGCCACCGGGATTTGTAACTCCAAGTGTATCATCCATTGCAAAAGGATCCATCAACCAGAATTCGATGTATTCAACATTGGCAGCTTCAAAATCGCTTGTTTCAATTTTGCGCATGATTCCGCCCCATCGTGTTTCGGGCGATTTAAGTTTGTCAAAAGCATCAACACCTGAAGAAAAAGCGGTTGGATTTACGTCGTAATTGTAAGAACCTCTTTCAGATGGATAATAAGACAGGTCAAGTGTTGGAATATTTGTTGGCTGGCCAGCTGGTGTTTCCCGGGCAGGAAATATTTCCTTTTGAAATACCTCCCTTACCCGGTGATCTTTACGCATTTGATCCTTCACAGGTGAAGTCCGTCGCTGCATATACGGATCGATGATGTACCACGAAAGCAGCGCACGGTTATACCCGTTTTCGAGATTGTTGATCTGGTCGCCTTCGGGAAACAATTCGTTCGATTGCGGCGTACTGGCGGTATACCAACCCACAAAAGATTTAAGGTTGATAGGCGTTTTAGCTCCCTCAAAATCATCGATATAGGCCGCGCCTTCTTTTGAAATCACCTTTGAATGTCCCGGAAATAATTTGGCCCATTCGGCTTCGACTGCAATCTTCGACTCTTCCTTCGTCTTAATAAAAGGAAGTGCATTTACCATCCTGGTTATCATACCAGAGGTTGAATTGTAGGATGCATTCAAACCGAGCATAAGGTTCGAAATCGGATCTTCGCCGTAATTCACTTTTTGGTAAAGCGGCTTTTCGTGCAGATACATCATCGTACCACCGATGTTGAAGTTCTTATTGAATTCGTAGTTTAAATGTGTACCCAGCATGGTTTTACGCTGCATACTAAAGAGGTCCTCGCTCTCAGTCGAAATCGAAATGGGTGTCCCCGATTCGAGCAAACCCTGGTTAATGATTTTAACTTTTCCCTGCGTATAATCAACGATAAAATCCACATCTTCCTGAAGTTGTCTTCCACCTGCCATCACTTTCACCGAACCGCGGGTAATGTTGATGGCATCGAGCGAAATTTCAGTATTTGAAGACCCTTTGTAACTCCCTATTAAGCGAAATTTATTCTTTTCAGCATCCTGTTCGGCAACTGTTTTTGTTTTATCGTAAAGATTTCGGAAAACATATTTTTTAATGGCACCGGCATCACCTTTTAACTGTCGTTCCAGATTCGAACCAAATGGCTCAATAACCGGAAAAATAATCCGTCCCCGCGAAGAATTGATCGTAATCCGTTCCAGGTAATCGAAAATTCCATCCGGATAAGGATCTTGCTGCTTATTTAAATGATCAAGGTTCATTACCCCGAGCAGTATCTTTTCTTTAAGCGGACCATCGGGCAAATAGTTAATATTCGATCCGGCAGCGTCATTCTTAAAAAGTACATCCAACTTAAAATCTTCACTCGAAATGCGCTGACCATTAATGTTGTAGACATTTTTCATCATCAACTGCCAGTTCTTGAACAAGGGATTCAGGTTCGTCCCTTTGAGCATTTTCAAAATTAATGTACCAGGAGCAGCAATCCCATCTGTCGAAAACTCCCCAACCTGGAAAGTCACGCCATTTGAAGTGTACTGATAGGCAACTGCAAGTACTTCGTCATTATTAACAGGTTGGTTTAATGATAAATATCCAAGTTGTCGGTTAAGCGTATATTCGGTAGAATCCAGCAATCGGGCATTCTCGATCTTTTCGTAATCGCGTCCACCCACAAAGTCCTGACCAACCAACGGACCCAGCACCTCAGTAAGTCTCGCAATATCACGAATACCTGAATAGGTGGTGTTCATCGCCTTATAAAGCCCGTTGATGTCGTTACCCGGATAAGTATTGAACGGGAATGAAAGACCGGGGGTATCGCCAAACGATGAAATATTCTGATTCTGTTTATTCGTGCCTCTTTCGCCAAGATCCATCAACGCCAGGATATTACGTGATTCCTGAAAACGGCTGGATTTATTAGTCACCCAAACTTCAATCTTGTTGATTGTAACCGATGATTTTATAACCGGCAATTCTGCAAGCGCCTGATCGTAGTTTTCGTAAAAATAGTGCCCCAATAAAAAGTGACGGTTGGCATCATATTCGGTCGCGCTGATTTCGAACTTCGATTTCTCTGCTCCACCTTCTGTGTTTATCACTTTCGTTTCCCCTTTTTGCTGCGAGAAAACGGTTGAAACGGATAACTTTCCGAATTGCAAATCGGTTTTTACCCCAAAGAGATTGGTTCCGCCCCGGATAAGTGTACCCGTGAGTGGCATCGAGACATTGCCCGCCTCGATGTTCTTCACAATGTCATCATCGTTGCCCGAGTAATCAAGTTTTATTTTATTTTCAAAATCAAAGGTAGCATCGGTGTTGTAATTGAACCTCATTTTTAACCGTTCGCCGATTTGTCCATCAAGATTCACATTGATTTTCTGACTGAAATCGAAGGTCGTATTTCGCTGCATCCTCACCGGAATCGAAGGGTTTTCGATCCGGTTACTCCGAACGCCCAAACTCATTTCGATATATCCCTGTGGTTTGATATTCACGATATTTGATCCAAATACCTTATTGAAAGCCTGGCTACTGATACGGAACTGAGGAAGAAGTTGTGACCGTTGATTCATTGAACTTTGCGACATTCTCTCACGCCAATACCGCGAAATAGACTCCTTAAGATCTGACTTCATGTACTCTTCGAGACTGAGCGAAAGTGGCAAACGAAAATTAGCTGATCCAACTTTTTCAGAGATCAGGTAATCTCCAGCAACCGGGTCATATTCAATTACGGTATAGATATTTGAAGGTTTTTTGAGATACAGCGCCGATGTATCTTGTGAACCGGAGTTACCGAAAACACTTTCGTCTTTAAATGGAAATGGCAGCGGACCAAGTGTATCCCAGCGAATTGTATCCTGCGAAACGATCTGATTTATCAGCAAAGCTTCCCCTGTTGATCTTTCCGGGCCTACCAAAGCAATGCTATTGCTGGTTAGGGTGGATATGATCAAAAGGGATAAAACTACTGCCGTATTTAATAAAACCCGTCGCAATATATTTTATTAAAAACTTTTTAATGCTATTTTTAGAAGTTGTTCTACTGTTAGGCCAGGCTGAGCTGTTATAATTTGATCCAAAGAGTTTTCGACCGCTTTTTTATTGAATCCAAGCATTTCGAGCGCACTCAAGGCTTCATTTCTTACTACAGAATCACCCGTTTTGAATATTTTGTCCGAAGCGACTCCCTTACCCACTTTATCTTTAAGTTCAATGATAACTCGTTGAGCTGTTTTGGCCCCAATCCCCTTAATGCTTTTCAAAAGATTTACATTCTCAGTTAGAATAGCATTACGTAAATCATCAGGAAGATAGGATGATAGCATCATAATTGCAATGGCGGCTCCAATTCCGTTTACCAGGATCAGCATCCTGAAAAAATCGCGTTCGTCCTTATCGGCAAAGCCATACAGTAATTGAGCATCCTCGCGCACCACCTGATGAAGAAATAACTTGCTGCTCTCATGACCGTTTATACGGGAATAGGTATTGACGGAGATGTGTAAAAAATAGCCAATTCCACCGGCTTCGACAACAACCCCTGCTGGCGTTAATCCGGATATTGTTCCTTTGATAAATTCGTACATAGAATGTAAAAAACCTCCTAATTAATTTAAACCCAATATCCTATTTCTTGATATAAATTAGATTCCACAGAGAATCATTTGTTTTGTTCTTTTATTAACATAACACAATATTTTAATGATTTTCGTGCAACACTTCAAAAGTACAAATAAAAACGGTTACGCAAAATCATTATCACTATGTGTATACCATACTATTCACAATTTTGTTCTATTTTTACTATGTCTTTAATTGTAATTTACGACCTGCTTAACAAATAAATAATGGATATTGCGAACCGCTTTCCCCAAAACCCGCTTCTTTGTCCGTCTGATCTTAAACCTTGTATGGAAGGAATGGAAATCGTTTGCCTGTTGAACCCGGGTGTTTTTCAGTTTGAAGGAAAAATTTGGTTGCTGCTTCGTGTTGCCGAAAGACCCAAACAAATTGAAGGCAAAATCAGCTTTCCGGTATACAATAGCGATGGCAAAATTGAAATTCTAAGTTTCGATAATAACGATCCCGATCTCGACGCGACGGATCCCCGCATCATCAATTATAAGAAGAAAGATTTCCTCACAACACTCTCTTATCTACGACTTGTTTGCAGTGAAGATGGAATTCGTTTTCACGAGCCGGTTGGTTATCCTCCTATATTTGGTAAAGGCAAACTCGAAACATTTGGCATTGAAGACTGCCGCGTAGCCTCAATGAAAGACGAATTCTGCCTGTCGTTTACCGAAGTATCCGAATTTGGAGTGGGTGTCGGATTGATCCGGACCAACGACTGGAAGAATTTCAAACGCGAGGGGATGATCTTCGCGCCTCACAATAAGGATTGTGCGATATTCGACGAAAAGATCAATGGGAAATACTTTGCACTCCACCGCCCGAGCAGCCCTGAACTTGGCGGTAATTATATCTGGCTGGCCGAATCACCCGATCTGATTCACTGGGGACAACACAAATGTATTGCCACTGTACGTCCCGGCATGTGGGATTCGAAACGTGTCGGAGCTGGCGGAGCACCCATCAGAACAGAAAAAGGGTGGCTCGAAATCTATCACGGAGCAAATAGTGATCATCGTTACTGCCTGGGTGCATTGTTGCTGGATATTGATAATCCTTCAAAAGTACTGGCCCGAAGTATTGATCCGATTATGGAGCCCATTGAGACGTACGAACAAACCGGATTTTTCGGCAATGTTGTATTTACAAATGGCCATTATGTGAATGGCGATGATATCTTCATGTATTACGGTGCAAGTGATGAAGTGATCTGCGGTACAAAGCTCTCCATTTCCGAAATACTTTCAACTTTAATTTAACTGATGATTTAAATTGCTAACCTCAAAACAGCAAAAAGCCGGCAAACCTACTCGCCCCCTGTTCTGTCAATCTCGTGACGCTGTAATGGGTTTTTCGTTAGTGCGCTGTAACGCTTGCGATTCTCAAACACGTCAATTGCAAGATATAATGCATTCCGAAACGACTCTTCGGAGGCAGTTCCTGTTCCGGCAAGGCTATAAGCGGTGCCGTGACCCGGTGAAGTGCGGATAATTGGTAATCCTGCCGTATAGTTCACACCCGATTCGAACGCAAACGATTTGAACGGTATCAAACCCTGATCGTGGAACATGGCCAGCGTGGCATCAAATTTTTTGAACTCACCTGAGCCAAAAAAACCATCTGCCGGGTATGGCCCCAAAGCGATGATTCCCTCATCATTCGCCTGTTTAATAGCAGGTAATATGATCCGTTGTTCCTCATCACCAATCAACCCACCATCTCCTGCATGAGGATTAAGCCCCAGAACAGCAATGCGTGGTTTATGGATTGAAAAATCTTCGAGCATCGTTTTATGCAGAACCCGTAAGTTATTCAGTATTCTTTCTTTCGTAATCAGTGCAGCAACCTGACTCAAAGCGATATGACCAGTAACAACACCCACTTTCAAAATGTCGCTGACCATTAACATCAGAAAGTTTTTCGTACCAAACTCTTTGGCAAAATAATCGGTATGGCCTGGAAAATGAAAACTATCGGATTGGATGTTTTCTTTGTTGATAGGAGCAGTAACAACAACATCAATTTCGCCCGATTTAAGATCACGAACTGCTGCTGCAAGCGCTGCTAAAGCCGCCTCTCCAGCCTGCTTAGTCGATTTTCCCAGCTCAACCCTCACGTCGTCATTCATGCAATTGATGATATTCACCCGCTTGGGATTCGCCTCTTTGGCAGTATTTACCTGGTTAAAAGTGAAAATTTCACTGTCCATTGCTTTCCGGTAATAGGCTGCCACTTTTGGCGAACCGTAAACAACAGGGGTACACATTTCCAAAATCCGACTATCAGCTAAAGCTTTAATAATTACTTCGTAACCAATACCATTAATATCACCGTGGGTGATTCCCACCTTAATTTTATGTTGCTCCATTCCTAAATCTATAAAATATAATCACAAACCGTATTGATAAAACGGTTGATTTGTCAAATTTAAGCTTTTATTCGGGATTTCACAGCCGCATTTTACGCCAAACTGCGCAGAAAGTCAATCAGCAACCGTACACCGGAGGCGGTTCCCCCTTTTGTCCGGTAATGATCTGATGTATTTAAAAATGCAGGTCCTGCAATGTCAAGATGAATCCATGGATAATCCACAAATTTTGCCAAAAACATTCCGGCAGAAATGGCGCCGCCTTCGCGAGCACCAATATTCTTCATGTCGGCAATGTCCGATTTGATCGACTCGCCATACTCTTCCCAAAGCGGAAATTCAACAACCCGCTCGTAAACATTCTCGCCCGACTGTTTTAGATCATTAAAGGTTTGCGCATCCGCATTTCCCATTCCCACGATTCCGTACTGACCAATTGCCATGGCCGCAGCGCCGGTAAGTGTCGCAACATCAATCACCAGTTGGGGATGATAATCCTTCGCAAAACTAAGTGCATCTGCCAATATTAAGCGACCTTCAGCATCGGTATTTAGCACCTCAACCGTTTGACCGCTATGCATATAAATCACGTCTCCAGGGGCATACGCATTCCCGTCAGGTCGATTATCAGTCGACGGCACCAGTCCGATCAGGTGAAGCGGCAACTTGCATTTCGCAGCGAAATACATCACCGATGCAACAACAGCGCTTCCGGCCATATCGCATTTCATGTAGTCCATCGAATCTTTGGTTGGCTTCAGGCTAAGTCCTCCCGTATCAAAAACAACCCCTTTCCCCACCAAAACAATTGGTTTCGAATTTTTTGCATCAGCAGGATTCCATTCCATCACCGAAAATGTTGGCGGATCGATACTTCCCAGATTGACAGCAAGCAAACCGCCCATCTTTAATGCTTCAATTTTATCTTTGTGAAAAACGTCCGTCGAAAAGCCGGCCACCTTCCCCATCGCTTCGAAGCTCTCTGCCAGTTTTACGGCATTCAGGTGTGATGCCGGTTCATTCACAAGATCACGTGCTATAAAAACCGCTTCGACCACCACGGACAATGTATCAACTTCATTTTCTGAAACTTCCGTTCCAATAAAATTAATCATTTCAAGATTCCAAAGTTTCTTAGCGGTTGCCGACCGGTACTTCACAAATTGATAACTTCCTAACGCCAAACCTTCCGCTAAGGCAACACTCGCTTTGGGATGATTGGCAGGTACAATGATGTCGATGTTGCTGATTTTCTCTTTGCATAAAATTCCGGAAATTTCATTTCCTCTTTTCCGGCATTGTTCCTGGAATGCGCCCTTCACTTTTAAAGGATCGGCAAAGGCGATCAAAATTAATTCGTTGTACCGGTTCACAACGACCAATTCATTCTCTTCGAACTGCTTAAGCGCATAAGTCAATTCACTTTCAGTAAGCGGAATCCCTGCAAGGGCCGTCCTGCCGAAAATCAGGTACGCCTTGGCGAAAGATTGTGATTGTTCTTTTATGCTAAATTGTAACTTTCTGTTTTCTGTCATCTTATTTTATTATCATGTGCAACCAACAATTTCAAATGTCGATGGTTCAAAATTACAAATTAATTGATTTACCGGCTGTCGCTGAAAAATTTACATGATAATCCTGATTACAGTTGAAAAATTAGTTATTTTGCTCCGGCAAGTTGATTTATCACTATTAAAGTGTATCCTGTTTTTACATTTTAATCGGGACAGGTGGCTTGTCAGTGTTTAATAAATTATAAATCAGGTTCATACCAATTTTAAGATTCATTAATGAGAAAGTGGCGTACAGATGACTCAGCTGAGCTTTACAACATCAACGGTTGGGGAATTAATTATTTTTCGATCAATGAAAAAGGACATGTTGTTGTCACCCCCCGGAAAAATGGCATTGAAGTCGACCTAAAAGAACTGGTCGAAGAGCTTCAGTTGCGCGATGTTTCTGCACCAATGCTGATCAGGTTTCCCGACATCCTCGACAGCAGGATTGAGAAAATGGCCAGTTGTTTCAAAATAGCTTCCGAAGAGTACGCCTATAAAGCCCAGAATTTCATCATCTACCCCATCAAGGTCAATCAAATGCGCCCTGTTGTGGAGGAGATCGTCGGTCACGGAAAGAAATTCAACATCGGTCTTGAGGCAGGTTCAAAACCTGAATTACATGCAGTTATCGCCATTAATACAGATAATGATTCACTGATTATCTGTAATGGTTACAAAGATGAAGATTATATCGAGCTGGCACTTCTTGCCCAGAAAATGGGACGTCGGATCTATCTGGTCGTTGAAAAACTCAGCGAGCTTAAACTGATTATCAGGATTGCCAAGCAGTTCAAAATAAAACCTAATCTTGGAATTAGGATCAAACTGGCCAGTTCAGGCAGCGGAAAATGGGAAGACTCAGGCGGCGATGTCAGTAAGTTCGGACTCACTTCGAGCGAATTACTCGAAGCCCTTGAAATCCTGGAAAAGAACAAAATGAAAGATTGTCTTCATCTTGTGCATTTTCACATTGGCAGCCAGGTCAATAAAATCAGGAGAATTAAGATTGCGATCCGTGAGGCTTCACAATTCTATGTACAATTACATCTAAAAGGATATAACATCAGTTTCGTCGATATTGGTGGCGGACTGGGCGTTGACTACGATGGAACACGTTCGTCGAACAGCGAAAGCAGCGTAAACTACAGCATTCAGGAATACGTCAACGACGTGATTTCGACGATGGTTGATGTGAGCGATAAAAATCACCTGCCTCATCCAAATGTAATTACAGAGTCGGGGCGGTCACTTACGGCGCATCATTCGGTGCTGATATTCGAAGTGCTCGAAGCAACCTCTTTGCCCATCTGGGAAGAGGACGAGGAGATCAATCCCGACGACCATGAATTACTTAAAGAGCTTTACGAATTGTGGAGTACACTGAACCAGACCCGTATGCACGAGACCTGGCACGACGCCCAGCAAATACGCGAGGAGTCGCTTGATCGTTTCAGTCTTGGATTGCTCGACCTTCAGACGAGGGCCAAAATCGAAAAATTGTTCTGGTCAATCGCCAAAGAGGTTCAGCAGATGACCAACGGGATGAAACACATCTCCGAAGAACTCACAACACTTCCTAAGTTATTATCTGATAAATACTTTTGCAATTTCTCGCTTTTCCAGTCGTTACCCGATTCATGGGCCATCGACCAGATCTTCCCTATTATACCCATCCAGCGGCTCGATGAGAAACCCGACCGTTCGGCTACACTCCAGGACATTACGTGCGATTCGGACGGGAAGATTGATAATTTTATCTCAACGCGAAACATCTCCTATCATCTTCCGGTCCATTCACTAAAACCGAAGGAGCCTTATTACATCGGGGTATTTTTGGTTGGCGCCTATCAGGAGATTCTGGGCGATTTGCATAACCTCTTCGGAGATACCAATGCCGTGCATGTTTCGGTTGACGATAATGGTTACAGCATCGATCAGATAATTGATGGCGAAACAGTCGCCGAAGTACTTGAATATGTGCAGTACAATCCCAAAAAATTGGTACGCACCGTTGAAACATGGGTAACTTCATCCGTAAAATCGGGAATTATAACTGCAGAAGAGGGAAAAGAATTCCTCTCGAACTACCGTTCCGGATTGTATGGTTACACGTATCTGGAGTAGGAGAAAGGGAGAAGGGGAGAAAGGGAGATGGGGCGATGGGAGAAAGGGCGACGGGGCGAAAGGGCGATGGGGCGACGAGCCCTTGAAGCGGTTACAAACCCTTCAAGCGGCATTGTGAGAAAAAGGGCGATAGGGTGTCAATGTGATGAACGACAATCGTATAAATCCTGAAGGGGTTAAATATCAACAACCCCGGGTTGCACTCCCTTCGTTCACTTACCCGGGGATAGCGATGAAAGGACACAAAAGGCACATCTGCCAAGGTCATCTCAATACCCCTTTAGTAATTAGCGACAGGTTAAAAATGCAATTTACAGTTGGGTTTTATCGTTGTTAGCTTTCGGTATTTTTTATTTTAATCCTACTATATTTACTGAGAAGATTCTGAATTCTTCTGAAATTTGAATAGCATTTTCAAGTTCTTCTTTCGAAAGTTTAATAATCTTATTTGGATATCTGATCTGAATACTAAAGTTATTGAGAATAAACGCATTTCTAAATTTCATTTCTTCTATTTCAATATATCTTGAGAGTATTTCAAGTAAGTAAATCAAATCATGCGACCTTTTAAATTCAATTTTTTTAAAAACTAAAACTGCTTTTAAATATTTTTCGACAGCTTGTTGACAGTGAAATGCAATTGTATCAAAATAATCAGGCATATAAATATAAATGATTTTTGCTGAACCTAAATCATGGTCGGCTTTTTCAATCCATTCTTTAATTTCATCAATTAACTCGCTCATAAAGTACTTTTGAATTTTTAATTGCTGAATTTATAAAAGAATAAATATT
>Ga0209724_1000332_pt1 | contig 47991 bp, 46 predicted proteins | sample grotaG_FD_184143 | JGI IMG/M metagenome (GOLD analysis project Ga0209724, IMG submission 184143) | Glacier valley bacterial and archeal communities from Borup Fiord, Nunavut, Canada, to study Microbial Dark Matter (Phase II) -... | ecosystem: Environmental > Aquatic > Freshwater > Ice > Glacier ... | reverse complement strand
CCAGATTAGACCGAATTCTTTTACATCTGCCAATCCAAGTCTGGCTAAAATATCACGGACTACCTCAGGGTCTTCTCCTTCTATTTCACCTTCCATTAGCGCATTTTCGGACCAATCTACCAGGTCATTAAGACTGGTTTTGTGTTGCAAATAGTTTAATATATTTTCTGCAAGTTGTTGTTCTGTTATTATCATGGTCTTTCATTGTAAAAATCATGAAAACCTTTTTGACTTAATCCAACTTTAAGTTTTTTATCTCCTGTCCACAATGGAATTGCTAAATAAATTGATAAGGCGACGAAAGGAGTATCTTTGATATCAACATCCTTACATAAATCGTAAGCCTTTTGACGACTCTCTAAACTAATAAAATCAGTAGGAATAAAATTTATCCGCTCAATAATAGCATTAAAATACAAATAGAATTCAGATTCTGTGAGTTTAGAGCATTTAAGTAGTTTGTCTTTATGCTTATAAATTTCGGAGATCAGAATGTTAGGAGAATAAAAATCCATATTGTTTTCAAACAAAATTTCCCTGATTTGTGATGCCTTTGGAATTAATGCTGAAAACACCAAATTCGTATCAATCACCACCGAATTAGATGTCATTTCTTTACTCCATCAAGGAATTTCTCTCCATTCTCATCCCACCAATCTTGATTAATCTGTGCGGCAACGGTCAAAATTGAAGAATTAAAACCTGATTTCTGAGCTAAACTCTCCATTTGAAGCCGTTTAACTAAAGAAATCAAATAATTTTCATCGAAACCTTTTTTATTAAGCTTCAAAATCATTTGGTCACCTTTATTTTCAATTATCAGATTTTCCATGATTTCTTTTTTTACAAATCTAAAGAAATAAATGATCGAAACAAAATCCTTTGCGCTTCAACATGAACAGCGAAGCGGATGAATCTATTTATCATGTCGAGCGTTTTACCTCCCCTTCGAGCGGTCGAAGACCCTCGAAGAGGATGTAGAATGACTGCCGTTTTATATCTAACCTCTTCGAATCCTTACCCTTCGAGGGTTTTCAACCGCGTCGAGGGTAGGGTTTGCCATCTCATTTTACCACGAAGGCGTACGTACGAATTCATGAACCAAAAAAAAGAAGGACTGAACCTCCCTGCAATGATCTAACCGATTTATTTTTAATCTTTTTGTCCACTAACCACTCATTCTTCATAACTTTGTCCAAAGCATTCCAACATATTCATGCATAGCCGTTTCCATTTTGAACAGGTTGTCCGACCGCGGGATAAAAGCGGTGAAAGGGTGCGAAACAGATCCTTTTTTAATCAGGAAATTCGTTGGGGCGGCGGTTACATTGATCCCTTCGCGACCGAACAGGTAGATCGCACGTGGCATATGAACAGCGTTGGTAACGAGGTATAGCTTATTTTGAATTCCAAAAGTTAAACGGTAGGTCTCGGCTTCATCCGCTGTGTTTTTTGTTGTTGTAAACTGGCGAATATCATCGGGCGAAACCCCGAGAAACCCGGCTGTCTGTGCAAGAATCACCGACTGACTCTCTGTCTGTTCTCCTTTGGGTCCCGATAACACCAATTGACTACCTGGAATTGCGTGGTACAAACGGATTCCCTCTATTAACCGGCCCAAAACGGCGGCTGATAACTGACTGTTCGGGGGAAGTGTTTTATCGTCGGTATGGCCAGCACCAAGTACCATTATATAGATGGGAACAGGTGATGCTGACTGATCAATGGAAAGGATAGGGGGATAGGTTCGCTCAAGTGAACCAACCAATGCATTCGGCAACCAGGGCGTGGATATCAGACCTAACCAGCAAATCGCCATTACAAGGAAAATACGTGCCAATCGCTTCTTTTTTAGAAGGTGACTTGCAAATCCAGTAAAAATCATCAGCCAAAGGATGGGCAAGGGGAGGATTAAGGTGGAAAGGAGGGTGTGCATTTTGAAAGAGTGAATTGGTGAATAGGCGACGGGGAGATGGGGAGAAGGGGAGACGGGGAGATGGGGAGACGGGGAGATGGGGAGACGGGGAGACGGGGAGATGGGGAGACGTGGAGACGGGGAGATGGGGAGACGGGGAGATGGGGAGATGGGGCGATGGGGAGACGGGGAGATGGGGAGTTTGTGTCAATTCCCACGGTTCCGCAAGCTCCCGGTATAAAAAGAGTTTTCAACTTATCACCTGGCTTAATTCTGCACTATTTCCGGGTTTGTCCCATGCTGTCACCTTGGCTGTGAACTGTTCAATCGATGAATAATTTCCGGTTAACCGGTATTCCCATTTCCAGCGGGCTTTCTGAAGTGCATCACCCGATTCAAGCAAATGTCCCGACTCATTGATAACCTTAACATTAACTTTCACAACCTTTAGGATATCAACTGCCACAATTGTTATTGGATCGTTTGCATTTCCGGTGCATTGCGAAAAATCAATGCTCTTTATTACAGGCGGATGATAGAAATCGATGATGGCCATATTATGAGCCTTTTGAAGCCCTTTTGCGATGGCCTTGTATTCGGCTTTTGATTTAGGATCGGCCATTTGTGCCCTGGCATAGGCCATTGCAGCACGGAACCGTCCGTTCTCTTTTTTTTGACTCTCGGTCTGCTTTACCTTGCTTCGGTCAGGGTAGGCGGTCGCGATCGTAATTTTTCCATAATGTTTTAACAGTATTTTCTTTTGGAGGCCGCCACTCATTCCCTGCATAACCAGGTTTTGTGCAATATGTGCCATTTTACGGAATTATAACTTATTGAAGTTCAGTGAATAGCCGTTGATGAATCGTTCATGAACCGTTGATGAACCGTTGAAACCTTATTTAAGGTACAAATAAAACCGGCATTTAACCGGTCTTAAGTATTTTAAATCAAATGATTACACGATCGATTCCGATTGAGTTTGATTCCCCGGAAGGTCGAAGGCTTTTACTACGATTTTATCTCCTGCAATACTTCCATTCGAAACTGCTGCAGTGAACAGCCATTCGGAAATGTTGTTTTGTTGAACGGCTTCTCCCTGTTCGATGAGCGTACCTTCGTGGTTATAGATTTCGACCTGAACTTCGGTAACCATAAAATCATCGGTCGCCAGAATTTTAATGGTACTACCTGCCGCACCCGTGTAGTTGCTGACGTCGATCTCTTCGATATCGGGTGCATTCAGAAAATCGGCTACTGCCACGTTGTAGGCCGATACACCTTCACCGGCTTTCTCCTGGTATTGCGCCTTTAAGGCTGGACTGGTAAAGATACTCTTTCCATAGAGTATTGCATGTTGAAATTTTCGCTGGTGCTGCTTTTGAGGTTCTGTCAGTTCGTGATGGCTTTTTACGGGCTTTGCTGTCACAATGGTCCGATTACCGCAGCTACGAAATACAATAAGGTTACCTATCTCACCGGACATTCCGGTTGTAACAATGTTTCTTACTACTTTAGACATGTTGGTTGTTTTTTAATTAGACAATTTTAATTTTTACGGAGTAAAGGAATTAAAAGGTCATTTCACAACTCTTGACTAAAGTCAATAAATGAAGGCGTTCTGATATTTTGTATGGATAATTGGAATTTTTAATAAATATTTGCCTTCGTAAAATAAGAATATTGAGGTGTAAAAACTCGAAGGAGTTGAATATTAATGACCCCCAGCGTAGCTTGCGTAACTGGGGGAAAATGGACACAACGCGGGAACAACCCGGTACGGGTTGAATGATTATTTACACCAAATATTTCTCATCAAAGTCAACATCCTAATTGAATAACATTTAATTCAACCCGTTTCGGGTTGCTGTTCAGTAGTCGCCCGAAAACCCCCAATAAAAATTGAGGGTCATAAATATTTATCCACCTTCGGTGGAATTGTTCTACATCAAGCAGATTAAATATCTTATCATTTAAGCAATTACATTTTAAATTCCTGCATTATTAAATCATAAGTTATCTGTTTTGAAGTTCGATTCCAAAATCGGGTGGACTTAGTAGGGAAGTTATACATTTGATTTTTAACTTATTACCTTATGGTTCACCGTATATTTTTAATATCAGCCCTGATCCGGCTTAATCGCTCCGGTGACATTTTCAGGTATGAAGCAAGATTTTTCAACGTGATACTATTGAGCAGGATCGTCTGATATTTGAGCACAAAATTGTAACGTTCGACGGCTGTGGAATGAAGCAGGTAGTTATGTCTTTCGAACCACGAGGCACTGCACTCAAAACTTAGTTTTTCGATTTCGAATAAGATAGGATAGGTGATTTTAAAACGCTCAAGGCATTTATGCGGCAGGGAAAAGGCCGACGCATGGTTCACAAACTGAATATTTTTGAGGGATGGACGATTGATGGCTGCAATAAACTCACCCGGATGGTAAAATCTACCAATGTGCTCATCGCCATTCGCATTGATAAACTGACGCACGATGCCCGACTCGATAAGCCAAATATGCTTGCAAGTTTCCCCTTCTTTCAATAAAAATTCCCCTTTTACAAATATTCGATGTTGAATGGAATCGTAAAAATCGAGTGGGGCTGTGCGCTCAAACCTTCGGATCAGGTCAATTATCTGATCGATCTGCGGTGATAAATAACTATCTGATTTTGCCAGTTTGCTCTTATTCCGTTCTATAATTTCTGTTAACATAGGATGAATAATTGGTGAGGTTGACCAATTTATACGCATCCTGTTAAATTTAGTTTACAAAATCCACTATTTTTAAACAACGAGCTATTCCTGAATACAGTAAGGTTATTGATGCAATAGATATTGACAGAAATTATCTTAATGTAATTCCTCCATCAATTGTAAGGGTGCTACCCGTCATCCATTTGGTGGCATCGGATAATAAGTAAATCACAGCATAGGCAATTTCTTCAGGCTTTCCATAGCGACCTAACGGATAATTGCTTATGTCTTTTTTCAACTCATCATCAGATAATGCGTTTGTTAAATTAGTTTTTATCATACCTGGTTGAATCGCATTTGCCCTGATACCGGAAGATGCCAATTCAAAGGCAATCCCTTTCATATACGAATTGATCGCCCCTTTTGAAGCCATGTACATAATATTTCCAAGGGAAGCAAACGAGACTGCTACGGATGAAATAAAAACAATGGAAGAGGCTTCCTTTAAAAGCTTCCGTTTGTATAATTGCTGTGTTAATAGGGCAGGGGCATAAAAGTTAATTCTCATCAACTCTTCAAGTTTATCTTCTTTGATAAATTTGAGCGGCAGTCTTTTTATGATTCCGGCGCAATGTACCGCACCATCGAGTTTGGGAATGTCATTTATTAACGCATCAATGCCTGCTGATTCCGAGAGATCAGAAATTACAATCTGGTGATGATCACCTTCGAGTTGATGGTAAGCGTCTTGTAACCTTTCCTTGTTTCTTCCGGTTATAATCAATCGCGCACCCAATTTTGAACATTCTATTGCAACAGCTTTGCCTATACCCGATGATGCACCGGTTACCAGGATTGTTTTGCCTTCGAGGGAGAAAGGATTATTCATAAAAGGGTTTCTAAGTTTATAAGTTTGAAGGGTTCATAACCATGTCATTAATGGTCATTGGAAAGGTAATTGGCTTCGCCGTCATTGAAAGGTCATTGGCTTCGCTGTCATTGAAAAAGTCATTGGCTTCGCCGTCATTGAAAGGGTTACACTTCGACGATATCTGTTATTGTGCAGTTCTCGAAATTAAGGATGGCGGTGGCCCAGGTCATGCCGACACCAAAACCGGATAATAACAGCGACTTACGGTCTTTCAACTGCTCTTTTAATTCAGATACGATTGTTAGAGGAATAGACACTGAAGAGGTATTCCCGTATTTTGCAATCGTTGCAGGAACCCGATCAGCCGGAAGTTTCAGCTTTTTCATCAGGTAGTTATTCATAAAATCGTTTGCCTGGTGAAAAACGAAGTAGTCGATCTCTTCATTTGATTTACCCGATAATCCCAATACGGCCTTTATGTCTTTGGGGATCTCTTTAATTACAAAATTAAAGACTTCGCCACCATTCATATAGCCATGCTCTTCGCTGCGGATGTTCCCGTATTCGTCGACCACTTTTTCCGTTAGCGTCTCGACAGAACTTGGATTCCGGTAACCTCCCGCATTCATCTTGATCAGGTCTTCGAGTGATCCGTCGCTGTTGAGCGAAAAATAACTTTTCCCAAATTTTTCATCTCTTTCGATCATGGCAGCAACACCACCATCACCAAAAAGAAAAGCGGTCTTCCGGTCTTTGGGAGAATAGATTTTTGAGCGGGTCTCGCCATCCAGTAACAATGCTTTTCGCAATCCGGAGCTTTGCATCAACGCGTAGATGACCGACAGACCATAAATAAAACCGGAGCAACCGAGGTTCAAATCAAAAGCGATCGTTGATTTCGATAAGCCCAGGCGATGCTGCAGAAGTACAGAGGTGGCAGGCATACGGTAGTCGGGCGTCTGTGAAACAAACACAAGCAGATCAATTTCTGAACGATCTGTCTCCATACCGGCAATCAACTTTTCGGCTGCTGCAAAACAAAGATCGGATGAGCAGGTCTTATCATCGACAAAACGTCGTTCTTTAATACCCACTTTATCAATGATCTCCTTCACAACTTCTTTCGGAAAGTAAGTTGTATATTCATAATTGTTGATTACTGTGCGTGGAACGGCAGCCGATATACCTGTAATTCCTACGTTATTAAATTCAAGAAATGCCATATTACTGAAGTCGTTTTTGAATTTCGTTGTAAACTTCCTCTAAAGTCAGTAGTTGTTTGAATGCAGCACCTTCAATTACAACATCGTATTCCTCATCGATCATGGCAATTAAAGAAAGGTAGGCCAGTGAGTTCCATTCTTCGTAGTTGCGGAATATATCTGTAATTTGTAATTCACGATCTTCAATCTCAAGTGTTTCTTTGAATAATTCAATAAATTTATTTTGCATGATTTTGGGGTTATTTATGATGATGTTTATAAAAAACTATTATCTGACAGTATATAACTGAAGTTTGGTTATGCGGCGCATACTGAGGTTCAGTTTCAAGTGGCCTTTGCAGATGCGCCTTTTTCTGTTGTATTTCTTTACCTCCGAGCTAGAATATATTGCCTCTGTAGGGCGAATTCAAAAATGATTCTGTATATGTTAGGAAACTTCTTTTGTTACGGCGATTACTTTCTCTTTAAAGCGGTAAAATACGGTAGTATCGTCGCCAACATTCTTATCGAGTACCATTCCTGCCATTATTTTGTTCCGGTCGCCGACCTTAATTCCAGGGATGGTAGCGCTGTTTATACCAAAGAGGTTTTCGTCACCTATACTTGTAAAGCCGGAAAAACAAACATTCGGCGAGATGAAATTAAATTTTCCGAGGTGTGTATCATGTCCCAGGCTGCATCTCGAATTGATTAATGTAAAATCACCAAGGACAACGTTTGGTCCGATATTGGCCATCGGCCCGATCACAACCCCTTTACCAATGGATGCTGAAGGCGAAATATATGCTGTCGGATGGACGAGCGTTATAAATTCAGCCCCTTCTTCAATAAATTGTTTTACGAATAGTTTGCGATACTTTAAATTAGCAATACCCATCAGGTAGGCACAGTCGTTTCTGACTTTATGATCCCGAACGCCACCCAATAAGGGGGCTGACAATGAATAATTGGCGTAATTGTCAGGGTTATCATCCAGAAAACCAATTACTTTATACGCTTCAAATCCTTTAACCTGATTCGAATATTGAATGTACTCATCAAGCTCAGCGCCGTGTCCGCCGGCACCGATTATAATAATATTGGTCATAGAAAAAGTCATTAAGGTAATTGAAAAGGTCATTAGGTCATTAAAAGGTCAATGAAAATGTCATTAGGTCATTAAAAGGTCATTAGGTCATTAAAAAGGTCATTAGGTCATTAAAATGTCATTAGGTCATTAAAAATGTCATTAGGTCATTAAAAAGGTCATTGAGATGATAACTGTTGCCTTACATAAAGGGACAAACAAGTTTATGGACAATCCCAAATAATATAACCGAACATAAAAATAAAAAGGGTGATTAAAATGCCAAAGCCCCAGTAAAAAAGAGTTTTAATATCATCAATTTTTTACGAAGTTACAAATAAATACCATTTATCACATTGTCCTATTTTCAAATTTATTTGTACCCCTAAATGGTTCCATCGTGGTAGCCGTTTGTGAATTGATCCCTTCCTTTTTAAACACTTTAATGAAGGTCATCCATAATATTTTGATATCCAGCCCAAAGCTGATATGATCGACATACCATACATCGTATTCAAACTTTTGTTCCCAGCTGATGGCGTTGCGGCCATTGATCTGTGCCCAGCCTGTAATACCGGGTCGTACTTCGTGACGACGCGCTTGTGTTTCGTTATACATCGGGAGGTATTTAACTAGTAAAGGGCGTGGACCGATCAATGCCATATCACCTTTGATTACATTGATTAGCTGTGGTATCTCGTCGAGTGAAGTGGCACGAATAAAACGGCCAACAGCAGAAAGCCGCTGACGGTCGGGCAGGAGCTTGCCATCTTTATCACGCTGGTCATTCATCGTTTTAAACTTCACTACATAAAACGACTTCCCATTTTTCCCTGGTCGTTCCTGTGTGAAGAATGCTTTACCCCGATTGAAATAAATCAGCACGATGGTGATGAAAATGAAAAATGGAAGGAATAAAATAAAGCCGACAATCGCAAACGTCAGGTCGATCAGTCTTTTAAAGAAATATTGGTACAAGATTTAATAATTTGACAATTTGTAAATTAGGCAAACAGACAATTGAAATAACCGATTGAATTTATAAATGGGGACGATCACGCAGGGACGATCACTCAGGATTGCCCCTGCGCGATGCACAACAACGGCGCCCCAACCGACAGCAGGTTAAAGGTTTTACCGGGAACACTTTAGGGTGTATAATAATGTATTCAATCTGTATTATTGCCGAATGTTTTGTTTAAAGCGCTTTAAAGAATTGAAAGGCTGTATTATTCAATTATACACCCTTAACAACGATGCCCCTTTCCCTAAACTCACAATCCCAAGATCTGCACACGCCAGCGAGTAGGGGAGCATCTCAACAGGTCGATAAGGTAATAACAGGCAGATTGTCAACCTGTAATACTAACTTTATGGCTGCAACCGGTAATTATACTACCATTCATGGTATTATTTTAATTTAAAATCTATAGTTTGGTTTCTGGATTTCAGATATGCCATACATTTTAAAAAGGAGTTTTCAAGATAATCCAGACTAAGTACTATTTTATTTAAGGAACTGACTCCTTCCTCGGATATCACAGGATAGTCATGTGATATTTCATTTCGCATTTGGCGCAATTCGAACCATTCCTCCCAATTTTCGGCTATCCCGATTTTTTCAGATCTATTAAATATATCTTTAAAGCTCAAATTGTCAACGTCTTCACCTTGCGTCAATAATATCTGTTTAAAGAGTTTACCGCCAATTAAATCCTGGTATTTTGCAAATCTGAAAATATATTGATCGATGTAAGCCATGTCATCGTCTTTCAAATTGTAATATAGTTCCTCTGTAATTGGGAAAAAGTGATTTATTTTAGAATAAGCATAATCAAGCCTTTGTTTGTGAATCAAACAAGTACCAATAATTTTATTGAGCTGCTCAATGTATTTGTCTAACATATGCGAATTCCTTCATTTAATGCTGTTTGAATAATGCCACGTTTATCATCAGGATACTTGATGATTACATCTATTTTCTGATCTCCAATACGATCTAAGACTTTTACAATGAATTGAAATTTTTTATTGAAAAATTCGGAGCGAACAGAATCTAATGGAGGGATGATCAATAAATCAATATCACCACCTCTTTTTGCATCATTTACCCTCGAACCAAACAATACAACTTTGGTGTCAGATCCAAAAATCTGCTTTGCACTATCGCTTATCGCGACTTTTTCTGTTCCCGTTATCCTCATTATTCAGCTTTGTACATGTTATTGCAAATATATATAAAAGTGTATAAAGCGAAGTAACTCCTGATATTAAAAGGGTCGTTAAATAGTCAGGACTTCAATATTAATTCCTCCGCAAACCGCTCCGCATTCTCCGGCCCATATTGTTCCGATGTCTTTAACGCATTTCCACTTAGCGTCTGATGGTATTCACGATTATCTGCCAGGTTTTCAATGTAGGCAATCATCTCCTGTACCTGATCGGGTGTGAAGCACTTCCCGATCTTGTGTTGATGAACCAGCCCCGACAGCTCCGATTCGTCCGACGCGATGCACAACAGTGGCGCACCAACCGACAACAGGTTAAAGGTCTTACTGGGTACGCTTAACAGCGATGCCCCTTTTCCTAAACTGACAATTCCCAGATCTGCACTGGCCAGCGAGTAGGGGAGCATCTCAACCGGTTGCCAGGGTAATATCCTGCAGTTCGTCAACCCATCCTCCGAAATCTTTTGCTGCAGCAGGCTTTTCTTCTCTCCATCGCCAATGATCAGGAAAAACAGATCGGGCCGCTTCATTTGTGCCGCAATTTCAAGGATCACATCCAGCTCATGCGTATAACCCAGGTTCCCCGAGTACAACACGATAAATTTATCCTGAAGACCCTGGCTGATTACAAAAGGGTTCTGAGCTTTGACAACAGGCTTTAGAAATTGGTTATCGGTCCAGACAGGAACCACTTGCACCGGGTTTTCGCCCGAATAGTGTTCCATGCAACGCTTCATCCCTTCCGAAATCGTAAATAGTTGGTCTGCTTTCGCATAAACTTTCCGGTTCGCCTTTTGCCAGAGCTTTACGATGAAGGAGCCTTTGCCGAGCAGTTTAAACTCAGTCAATACATCCGGGTAAACATCGTAGACCAGTAGTGTATAGCTATTGTTGCAAAACAGCGGTATCAGCGGGGCAAAAGGTGGATTCGTGGTTAGAAACAGGTGCGCGTTCCGGTATTTTGTTTTGACCAGGTAAAGCGCCTTCAGAAAACCCAGCGACCACGATATTAATCTTTTAAGGGTTGATTTACGGTTGATCGGGACCATTTTTTCAACGGTAACCCCATCTCCCAACGGATTGTTTCGCGGATTGATGGTTCCGGCAATCAGCACGCTTTTGGTATAGTGTTTCCCAACAGCATGGATGATATCAATCATCAGGTAGCCTGAACTTTGATTCACGAAAACAATCGGTTTTTTATTCATTGAAAGGCCTGATGCTGATTTATATGAGGATTGGAACGCGGATAACGCAGATTAAAAACCGCTGATTTTCGCTGATTTTTTAATAACCTGTTTAAGCCAGGTTCCATTTTCATTTATGGGGTATTCAATCTTTACCCGTGATTTTGATTGATCATTTCTTTGTACAATATTCCAACTTATTTTTGTTAAGATAGCTTTGATGAGTGCCAAGCAGCCATCGGTATTTATATTCCAATCTTTAATTTGGATTATTCACTTTAATTTGTCTCCATCTGTAACTAACTATCCAATAATTTCCCAATATCCGCCCTTCTCTCCACCAATTCTTTTTAGTTTATTTTCAAACTTAAGTTTTTCAATATCCCTTCGTACTGTTCTCTTGGAAACCTTTAGTTTTTCCGATATTTCCAGCAATAGAATTTTGTTGTTGTGTTTTACAAATTCCAATATTAATTGCATTCTTCCTTCCGGTATATTATCGGGGACATTATCGGGGACATTATCGGGGACATTATCGGGGACATTATTATTAGCAAAAACCGTCACCATAAATCCATCGGAGATATTTCTGAATTCAGGGTGGGGAAGTTGTGCTTCGGCAAAGTACTCAACTATTCTACGGATTCCTGAACCATATTTTTCGATCAGTCCGATGCTTTTACAAAAATCGGCAATTAGCTTGTTCCTTGGTGTTGATTTATAGTTGTTTGAAAGTAAATCTTCTACCGTTATGCTATCTGGCAGTCTGCCGGGATTGTAAAATTCAATCCGGTTATCAAATACTTTTACAATAGAATCGGAAGATGAACGATAATCGCGATGAATAATCATATTGGTAATAATTTCCCTGATCGCTTCCAAGGGGTATTGCCATTTTTGAATGTTACGAGGTTGCCCGGTAATGATCACTTCTTTGTTAATGTGTTTTCTAACAAAGTCCATAACCTGGTCAACCTGCGCTAAAATATCTGATTTTGTGCGTGCACTGTCTTTAATAATGGTCTCAGTCTGAAAACGTCCTAATTCGATGGTGGTTAAGACAGTGTCTCTTTCGGTAAATAATAAATAAGCGGCATTGGTCAGTTTTCCATCACGCAATAAATCATTTTTTAGCAGAAATGTAAATGGGTCGTCGTTGATTCTTGCGCTTGTTTGATTGATAATATCAATTGCTACCTGAACTTTATCAAGCGAAATATCATCGATTTTAAACTGGTTATTGACGTGAAAATCCCAGCTTGTGTTAAACGATTGCAAGTGAAGATTCACAACTTCTGATATACTCAATAAATGGTTTGAGTTTGCGATTCGTTTAAAATACTTGCCACGCGTTGCAACCGGTTTGATGGGGTATTCCTGAATGGAGAAAACAACAACCGTTTTACCCATTGATTCTAAAACACTCACATCTGGTATCAATGAAGGCGATGTTTTGTTTTTAATTTCGTTGATCCAGTTTTGGACTGATTCTGAATTAATAGTTACTCCCGAAAATTCTTTTTTTTGATTGAAGCCGACTACAACCTTTCCGCCATTTGTATTTGCAAAAGCAACCAGTGTTTCAATAAGCTCATTATTGAAACTGCTTTTAAACTCAAGGTTTTCTCCTTCCCCAAGTGCAATTAGTCGCTCTAATTCAGTTTGATTGTTCATATTAGGCATTGCTTAATAATCAACAAATATAGTCAATTGAACTGATCTGTAAATCCGGGTAAACATCATAGACCAGCAGCGTATAGCTATTGTTGCAAAACCCCATCTTCCAACGGATTGTTTCGCGGATTGATGGTCCCGGCAATCAGCACGCGATCGGCAAAGTGTTTACCGAAAGCATGGATGATATCAATCATCAGGTAGCCTGAACTTTGATTCACGAAAACGATCGGTTTTTTATTCATTGAAAGGCGGATGCGGGCGTATTTTGTGAATTGAAAGTTGGCGGCTGGGTACTAGCAACTGGCATCTGGCAACTGGCATCTGGCAACTGGTAACTGGTAACGGGCAATTTCTAATAGAATAATGTTTGAGTGAAAAATGAATTATAAAAACCTTATTCTCATTAGGAAAACCTTAGTAGCGAACGCGCAACCCCCTATTTTATAACCTTATTAATTTGTCTTCAAATCATATAAGGAAATTGTTTATTGCGGTTTTTTTGCCACCAATTCGCCAAGGCACCAAGTTCCACCAAAAATTTAGTGCAAATATTTAAGCCTTTGTGAAATCCTTGTATCCTGATGTCTTGATGGCATTCCCTACAATAACTCTCCTTTTAAGCATTGACTGATACAACTCTAAAAAATCTTTGTACCGGACCTCCTTATTGAAGTACAGAACCACTCTTTTGCGTCATTTAAGGTCAGATCCTGTTATGAATTCTTAATGTGGAGTCTTTCATTAGCACTATGTGCCTTTATATCTCCACGCTCATTTTTAAATGTTTTCCGAATCCTTGACGAACTATGCGCATCAAGGTAGTAAGCCGTATATCGGAAGCGTCATTTTCAATTCTGGATATATATGTCTTTGTTGTACCGCATTTTGCGGCTAGCTGCTCCTGAGTCATTCCTTGTTCTTTACGAAGTTCCTGAAGCATGACACCAATTCTGAAAGTTTCAAAACCTTCTTCAAATTCTTCTCTCTCAGGGGTTCCCCTTTTACCGTATTGTGTGTCCAAATGGTCAGTAAAGGATGTTAAATTGTTATTTTTCAGATTTTTCATCGAAATATTGTTTTTTTAATTTCAACGTCCAGTTAAATTTCCTTTTGACAACTGGTTTAAGTGCCGCAAAGAATGCCAAATAGAAACTTTTGTAATAGTAATGTAGCTATTTGATGCTTTTCCTATATTTTTCAATAGTTTGGTCAACATGATTCAATTCTCCAATCCATTCCAACATTCCTTTATCAAGCCATTCGATACCCTCAAGAATCTCATTCTTATAAGAATATAACACACCCAAATTCCATGTTATTGCCTCATGATGAAAAATGCGATTGCGTAACTTCCTTATTTAAATTATCTTTGTGCCACAGTCCCGGTCATTCCTCTCCCAGTTTTTATGCTGGTGATGAAGCCGGGTTTTTTGTTTTCATACCCAAAGATAATCTTTTCTTGCTTTTCCAATTCTCAATATTCTTCTAAGACGATCTTGTTTCCTGCTAAGTGCTATTGCCCACAACTGATGGCCATGTGCACATGCGGGTTCGCGGCATTTTCGTATACAATCTACCGCTGAAGCATTGACTGATACAATTCCAAATAATCGGTGTACCGTTCCTCCTTATTGAAGTGCCGGACCGCTCTTTCGCGACATTTATCGGTGTAGAAATCTTTTCCTTTACTGCAAACCTGCACAATCGCCCCGTACAATCCGTTGAGATCCCCTTTTTCGACAATGCTTCCTGTCTCAGCATCAATTGCTTCAGGACTTCCACCTGTGTTGTAAGTGATCACTGGCGTGCCACAAGCCAAGGCTTCGAGGTTCGTCGTGGGGAAATTATCGACATACGATGGGTTTACAAAAACGGTTGCAGCTGCATAGAGGGCGGCTAATTCCTGCGTATTCTCTGTCCTCGCAATTCCAATTATTCCGGATGGCAACGACGCTATCTGTGTTTTTGACAATCCTACCAAAACCACCTGGAAAAGATTTTCTTTTCGGTGCGCCAGCTCTTCAAAATCTTTTAATCCTTTGCGTAAATCCCAGGTGCTTGCAACACCTAAAATAAAAGGTGCATTTGCTATATTGTATTTTTTGAGTGTGCTTTCTGAATTGACAGCGGGGGAGAACACCTCCAGATCAATCCCATTGTGGATACATTTTACCGGGTAATTCCCCAAAAAAGAAGAATGCACATGATCTGCCAGCCATTCGGATGGGGTAACGAGGATGCAATTATCCAGTCCGTTAAAGATGTTTTTTTTATCCCGGTAATTCCTGCGTGAGTTATCAACTCCAAGGCTTGCCGGATAACCCTTTGTATTCGGACAGTGATGACATACGGTCTGCCACTTGGTACATTCATACCGATCGAAAAAAGAACAATGCCCCGTAAAAGGCCAGCAATCGTGGAAAGTCCACACCACCGGCAATTGCACCTCTTTTAGGTACGCAAACAAAACCCCGATATGAAGGTAATAACCATGCAGGTTATGCAGGTGAATAAGATCCGGTTTGATTCGGGCGATCTCCTTTACCAATTGCGAAGTGGCATTTTTTGATCCGAATCCGTGCCGGTCGAACAACCTTGTTTTGATCCCATGCAGCTTTTGATCCCATTGATTACCAATTTTGATAACCTGCGAAGCACTTGGTCTATCTGTAAAGCCGGCTGCAATAAAACTCTGATGCCCATCACACAACAATACCTTGCCGATATCTTCAGCTATACGGCCTGTACTTCCAGTGTTAACAGAGGTATTTATTTGGAGGATTTTCAATCGAATTATTATTTTGAGTTGTAATTAATTTCAAATAATATTTAATTATGAAGATACATTTTGTCTGCAAGAATGAAATTAAGGATTGAATCTGATACTTTTGATTCTGCGTAATTATTATTAATAAATTTTCGAGCTTCAGAACCAAAGTGTTCTATTAATTTCTCATCTGATGTTAGCACTTTTAAACGATTGATAAACAATTCATCATTATTCAATGGTATTAAAAAACCGTTCTTCCCATCAGTGATTAAATCAGCTGGGCCAGCAGGACAATCAAAGCTAATTGGTGCTAAACCTGCAGCCATTCCTTCGGCAAGAGCATTTGGAAATCCTTCATAATAAGAGGTAAAAGCGAATATTTTTGCTTTCAATAAATACTCATCAACATTTTTAACGCTACCCAATAATTCAACCTGACTCTCCAAGCCAAGTTCATTTATTAATTTGATTAGATTGTCAGATAAAGGTCCATCTCCTAAAATTTGAAGTTTCCAGGAAGGATCTTGTAGCTCATAAAACATTTTGATCATTTTGGCATGTTGTTTGAAAGGGATTAGTCTGCCAACAGTGATAATTGTATTTTCACGATTTTCTCCTTTGTCTGCAATAATGCGAATTGGATTTCCAACTACTAAAGAATTCTTATTTCCAGTTTTTACAATTAATATATCTGAAGCTAGTTGTGTTTGTGCTATAATACCTGTTGCTGATTTATAAAGATATTTCCTTAGAAATTCATGAAAAAAACGAAAGTTATCAAGAGGATTACTACGGTCAGAAACATATTTGGGATAGTTCAACCCTATTGTCGCAATAAGGGCAAAAGAGTTCCAATATTCACCAAATGATAATATTGTTGAAGGATTTAATCTTTTTATAGTGCAACGTAACCAAAAAAGAGCTTTAATTGCATATATCCATTTCGGCATACTCTTTAATAAGAACGGAGGTTCAATGATTTCAATATCAGTATCAAGTGGGTAATATCGTTCCACTTTTAGAAGCAGAATTAAATATATTTTCAAACCAGGTTTCTTTACAAAACAATTTGCCAGGCCTGCCATTGCACGCTCCATACCACCCATATGCATTGTGTGCGATATCAAACAGACTTTCGTTGGTTTAACAGTCATTATATTTTTCGACTTGATGAAAACATACGTTTAAACAAATACAAAATATTATAAAACAATTGTATTGGACGTTTTTTAATGGATTTTTTTAAAAAATAGAAAGATTTAAAATCACGCTTAACTAATAGTTTGATTGCTAAAATAAAGTATGACCGACTAAGAAGTTTATTTTCGAATAATTCATACTTTCCTCCAAAATCAACTGAAATTTCTTCATGTTGTTGACATAGATTTATGATTTTATTTATTCCCAATGAAAAAGCAGCACTGCCTTCATTTTTTCGATAAACAACCATTGGTTCATTTAAGCAAAATAATTTGCCATAATCTGCTAATGTAAGCCAAAGAATAATGTCTCCAAAAATATAATTGGGATTAATAAGGCGTTTTTCGAGTATTGAGTAATCCGGTTTTCTAAAAACAGCAGAACAGGTTGGAACTAATAAATCAATCATTATTTCTTGTGGATCATAAACACGATTTTCTAAATTAATAGGCCATTTTTTAGTTTCTTTATTTGAATCAGTCAAAACTAATGAATTGGTAAAGCAAAGCATAACATCGGAATTTTGTTCTAAAAAATCCACCTGCTTTTGAAGCTTATATGGGTCTATCCAAAAGTCATCACCTTCGCAAATAGCAACGTATTTGCCAAGACAATGTCTATACGCATCATTCCAATTTTGATTCGCACCCAAATTTTTATTCCTAAATATTGGCTTAATTATTTCCTGATTTTCTTTTGCAAAACGACGTATTATATTTTGGTTATTGTCTTTTGAAAAATCATCAGCAACTATTAGTTCATAATTGAAATTAGTTTTTTGCATCAATACACCTTCAATAGCTTTAGATATGAATGCTTCATGATTATATGTAATCATTATGATAGAAACAGATACTTCCATAAAAATCAAATTAATTTTTTCATGAATAATGATTCATTTTCTTGTTTCTCAATATAATATCCAATTGCTTTGAACATTTTAATTGATGGTAAATTTTCAATGTGCACCTCAGATGCTATAGATTTATAACTGCGTTTTTTTGCATAATTTTCACACTCTTGGATTAATCGTTTGCCCAATCCTATGCCACAATAATTTGGATCTAAACAAACAATGCTTATAAATGCACTTTTTTTTTCAGAATCATTTATATAAGTACAACAAAGTCCAATTAGTTGATTATCATCTTCAATCGAAAAATGTACTGCATAATCAGCAAGCTTTTCTGAAAATAATTTTAAATCTACTCTATTTGAAAGCGGAAATGGAATAAAATGTAAATCAATTTTCTTTAGAAAATCTTGAATTCTATCTTTCGTTAATTGTCTAACTAATATATTCATGTGTCTATTTGAATTATATCAATTCGTAATTTTCTAGCATCATAGTTATTTCAGCACGCGAACTAAACATCATTACATCAATTATTGAAAGCCAGGGGATAAATGGATCTTTAAATTGCTTGTAAACAATAGGATTTGTACTGATGAAATTCAGAATCAAACCATTTTCAGAAAACTTTTCTTTAGAATAAAGCTCCTGCCCACCAATCGCATTAATATAATTTGTAGCTAATAATTCCTTACAAATACTAATGACCTTATCATCACCTTTTAGAGATGTGTCTTTTTTAATTTCAGATGAAATAAGAATGGATACTTGAATACCCAAAAATTCAATAATCGCACTAAGGCTATTTGATAAGTATCTTGCCAAATTGCTTTCTTTATTTGAAAGAATATTTGATATAACCGGATATGCTTCCGAAAAATAAGGCGCTTTACGGTAGGACTGTTCTAATGTTGTAATTAATTTTTGATGATTGCCGGCAACTTCTATTTCGTTTATTTTTTTAAACGAACTGGCACCTTTGAGCATAATGTTAAACATGAAATCACTTCCATTTAATAAGATTCTATTTCGGTTTATCCACCCTTGTTTTATAAAATTGACATCATCGTAAATTACAAAAGTGTCCACAGCATTCATTAATTGAAAATAACCAATATATGGAAATAAATAGGGCTGCATGATTCCAACTTTCATATTATTTCAATTTAATTATTTCGATTATTTTACACTGTTGTTCCTGTTCTAAATTCGGGTAAATAGGTAAACAAATCACCTGTTCTGCTACCTTAGTTGCTACGGGTAAATTTTCTGGTTTTGAAGAGGAGAGTCCCCGGTAGGTGGGGAATTGGCTGATCAAAGGATAGAAGTAACGCCGTCCAAATATATTGTTCTCCTTTAGTTTTGCATAAAGCTCGTCTCTTGGAATTCCAAATTTCTCTTTATCAACCAGAATAGGGAAATAGGAGTAGGAATGATTAATGCCAGAAACATCTTCCATAAAGGCAATCCCATTAACACCTTTTAATTGCTCACGGTAATTTGACGCAATTTTCTTGCGCTTTTCGATACAGCCATCTACATATTTTAACTGTAACAAACCGTATGCTGATTGCACTTCATTCATTTTGGCATTAATACCCGGCGCTATTACTGTAGTTTCATCTGCAAATCCAAAATTTTTTAAAAAATCTATCCTCTTTTTGGTCTTTGCATCCGGACTAATAATTGCTCCTCCTTCAATTGTATTAAATACTTTGGTGGCATGGAAACTTAATATAGATAGATCACCATAGTTTAAAATGGAATTACCATTGATTTTTACACCGAATGCGTGTGCGGCATCATAAATCAATTTCAATCCATAGGTATCGGCAATTTGCTGAAAACGTTCAACATTGCAAGGGTTTCCATAAACATGTACTGGCATAATGGCAGTAGTTTGCGGTGTAATTGCAGCTTCAACTTTGTCAGGATCAAGATTAAAAAAATCTGGTTCAATATCGGCAAAAACAGGTTTGATATTGTTCCACCAGAGAGAATGGGTAGTAGCGACAAAACTATAAGGTGTTGTAATCACTTCACCAGTAATTCGAAGCGCCTGAAGTGCCGTCATCAAAGCCAGTGTGCCATTTGTGAAAACCGAAATATATTTTACCCCTAGGTATTCCGCTAATTCATGTTCGAACTGTTGGTGAAAAGGACCATTGTTCGTCAGTATTTTATTATCCCAAATTTGTTTAAGTAATTCTGTAAATTCATCCAGTGGTGGTAAATCAGGTTGAGTTACATAAATGGGATTGTTTATTATTTCCATATTCGCTGTTTTTTTAAAATAATCAATTCTGCTTGTTGTATTTTCTTCAATGTGAGTTAAATACTAAATTTGATGAATTAAATAATTGTTCATTTTATCTTTGGCTTTACCCTAATAATCTTGTTAAATCTCGAAATAAGCATTTTAATAGCTAAATAATATGGAAGTCAAAATAAAAGATTTATTATAAATTGCTCATGATAGTTTACAATAAATTTTAATTGGCTTTTGAATCCTTTCTTGCTATTAAATACATGCCGCTCACTGAAATATCATTCAGGGATAACATCGAAAAAGGGGCGGATAATTGCTTAATAGCAACACTATTAGGCAATTGTTTAAATTCTTTTTTAATAATCTTAAATCCGAATTGATTTAACAATTTGATATGTGTTATGAATGGCGCTCTGTTAATTGCATAAACACGTCCTCCACGAATTAATTTCCATTCAAAATCTGATAAAGTCCAATGTCCGTTCCAACTCTTTGTAAAGCCATGACTTTTAAAATCAATAGTATGAGACATTGCGCCATCATCTTTTAGCCATTCAAACATGGCCTTGTATGTGTTTTCCAGATCATCAACATGCTCCAGGACAGCTTGCGATAAAATTAAATCAACAGAATTCTTGCGAATTATATTTTGATTTGACCAGGGTATAAAATATTTAATTATTACATTATTCGAGCTGTCAGGATGCATTAACTCCTCACGTATTGCTTCAATTCTAGCATGCGATAAACTTAATTTTAGTAAATTATTTGATAAAATTGAGGAAGGAAAAGAATAGTCTTTCAGTCGCGGAGAAACATTAGGAAACTCACTTTCATCTGGTATGGGTATTTTATTTTCAAAAAATGTCAATAAATCATCTAACATCTTAACATTCAGTATGGGGTTCCAATATTTTTGAACATCCAATGCAACGTATTCTTGTGCACCAGAAAGTAAGGCTGCAATTCCAATTCCAAGAGAATCACCCGGTCCCAATTCCGCAACTGAGTTGGGAATAAAAACAATATCACCCGAATTCAATTTTACAAGATGCCGGAGCCATACAGAGTAGCAATATCGACTGCTATTGGTTCCTCCTGTATGCAACGGAAGTAAATTTCTTATTATTTTATACCTTTTAAGCCATCCTACAATGATTGGCTTTAAATTGGCCTCTTTTAATATCATCTTCATATATGTGTTTTAGTTTTTACATTTTCTGAAAAACAAAATATAAATATAAGGAGCTATCCTTTATTTCATCCATCTCGAATACCACATCTGGAACATCAATATTTTCCAGATCAATGGTTTATAATGAAGTTTATTCACTTTAAATAATTTAACCTGTTGTATTACAAAACTAACGTTAAAAAGTCCTGATTCGGTTATGGCTTTTTCATTTAGATATTCATCAATCAAAAAACTTAAATCACCATTTAGCCACGAATATATAGGCAATGAAAATCCAGCTTTAGGATGGTTCATCAATTCTTTAGGAATATATTCATGAACGATGTCTTTTAGTATTCTTTTACCGGTTCTGCCATCAAATTTATAATCAATAGGCAATTGTGCAGCAAATTCAACAATTCTATGATCGAGCAGTGGTTCCCTGCCTTCAATCGATTCGGACATCGTTGCCCGGTCAACTTTTGTTAGAATATCATTTTGAAGATACTTCTGATAATCTGAGATCAATGCGATTTCTAGTTCATTACTAAGTCCATAATAAGAACTATTTGACGTGGAATTTAATACTTCTGGTTTATTAACGAATAGATTTTTCAAATAATAGTCAGGTAAAGTATTTGAAATTCTAAATAATTCATTTGCCTGAATAAAATTGTCTGAATTTATTGACTTTACTATTCCTTTAATTTTATGTTTTATTTCAATTCTGCTTTCTGGAATAAGATTAGATAGCAAATTTAGAAATGGACTTGTAATACCTTTTATCACATTCGGTATTAAATTTAACTGCTTCAGTCTTTTATCCAGTTGGAAGTAGCGGTCGTAACCTGCAAAAACTTCGTCACCTCCATCACCGGATAGGGCGACTGTAACTTGTTTACTCGCCAATTGACTTACCAACATTGTTGGTATTGCCGAACTGTCTGCAAAAGGTTCATCATAAAAAAATGGAAGTTCAGGAATAATATACTGTGCATCCCTGGCTGTACAAATATACTCCGTATGATCTGTGCCCAGATATTTTGCAGTTTTGCGGGCATAAGGAGCTTCATTATTGCCTTCCTCAAATCCAATCGTAAATGTCTTTAGTTTTTCTGTTCTGTCCTTTTGAAGAATTGCAGTAACAGCGGTACTGTCATATCCACCGCTTAAAAATATACCGGCTGGTACATCTGATACCATTCTGTAATTAAAAGCAGAAACAAATAAACCTAATAGGTGTTCCTTTGCCTCTGAGTACGATAAATTTAACTTTGGTAATTTGTAATAAGTGTCAATTTCCCAGTATTTTTTAATATTAAATTCTTTACTTTTAAGGTTAATAGCAAGTAAAGAACCTTGTTCCAGCTTCCATGTGTTTTCGAAAATAGTATAAGGAGCCGGAATATATCCGTGATGCACATTTTTAAAATACATCCGCACCGATTTTTCATCAATTACGGGTATAAACTTCGAATGTTTGTGGAAAGCCTTTAGTTCAGATGCAAAAAGAAACAGACCATCTTTAAAATAGTAATAGAGCGGTTTTACACCGGCTCTGTCATTGTAACAAAGCAGAAGATCCTTGTCACGATCCAATATAACAATTGCAAACATCCCAATAAACCGATGAACTGCGTCCGAACCCCATTGCGAATAAGCATGAAGAATTACTTCTGTATCCGTTTGGCTTTTAAAATGATGTCCTAATTTCTCAAGTTCACTCTTTATTTCCTTGTAGTTGTAGATTTCACCATTGAATACGATACTTAGGTTAATATAATGCATTGGCTGGTGTCCTCCCTCACTCAAATCAATGATTGATAATCTAGACTGAGCCAAACCAATTTTAACGGTTGAGAATGAAAATTCTTCAACTCCTTTATCATTAGGCCCCCTATAATTCAAAGTATCGATCATGTTTTTCAACATCCCGATATCCGAATCAAATGTAAAGTCTGCAAAACCGGCAATGCCGCACATGGTAATTAGGTTAAGGTGAAATTCCGATAAATCGAATATGTTCAATTTGAGATTTGATATTTATCTCTTTGATGACTTTTGGCGGAATACCCGTAAAAAGTTTATTTTCGTATTGAAATAAATTATTGCATTGGAGTTTGTGTAGATCGATTTATTATCGAATTTTTTTTATTGGTTCCGATCTGAAATCAGATTACCTAGATCATCAGAACTCATAAACTCTACATCCGGCCATTTCTGCACGATTTTCTGCAGAAGCCTGCCAAGTTTCTTTAAGGTGTGATCCCTGTTTGCAGGTATGATACCGCCCATAAAATTTATCCTATGCGAAGATATAATTGCCGGTTTATACCATAGAAATGCACTTTGAATATCATGCAGGCATAAATCGACAGAATCGATGTTTGGAAATTGAGAAGGTTCAAAAGTGCAATTACGAATCAGGTATGTTTGGCCAAATTCGTTCTTTTCGCCAAGAACTCTCCGAATGTATTTTCGTGAATTTTCAACCCGGGGATGCCCTTGTTTCTTTTGTCCTTGAAAAAATAAAACTCCATTTCGATTTAAAACTTCATTCAACTCATTTCCCCAAATATAGTTTGTCGCGATGTACGACCTTGATTGATACCCAAATATTTTTTCAAATAATTGCAGACCGGTTTCCACCACTTCAAATTTTGCGTTTTGATCCTCAATTGAATCATAATCCATCGCAGCCATGTAGTTATTCTTCAAAAATAGTGAATCCTCCGGTCCCAAACCAAAAAATCCATATTCAAAAGAAATTCTGGTGTCCTGCAATCCCTCTTTTAAATCGCGCATCCATCTTGCAACGTTTAAATGTTCACGACCATGAAATTGAGGATGAAAAATCCGGGCTGACATTCCCTCTTGCCATAATTCAAAAGCATTTTCTGTCCGTTTTTCTCTTTTTAATGTTTCCGTGAAAGGTTCATAAAAATAAGTTTGATAGTCCGAATCTTTGATACGTTTAAAATCGGGGTTTGCAACAACAGAATTGGCGGTTATAATCGTGTGATTTCCATTTTTATCCTTAACTGATGATAATATATCGAACAATAATGTTAAATCCTGTTGATCAGCCAATGCGTCAAGTTGATTATACAACGAAATATCTACTTTGATTCCTTTTTTTAAAAGGATATCATAGACGGTTTTCGATGGCATTCGGATGCTACCCCAATCATCAGATTCAATAACAACAATTTTACGCGATGTGCGCCAGCCTGGATAATTGACCAGAGGTCGTGCTATTTTTCTTCGTAACTCTTGTTTACTAATCATCTAAGAAACCATTATTTTACCCAATTGATCAGAGGTAATAAATTCAACATCAGGCCATTTTTTTTGAATTGTTTGCAACAACTGTTTTAAATTCACTAATCCTCTATCCCGATTGCCTTGGTCTAATGATCCAATATAATTCACCCTATGCGAACTGATTACAGCTGGTTTATGCCAGCAGAAAGCAATTTCAATGTCTTTCAAACAGCAATCAATCCAATCTTTTCCTGGCTGACTGGGTTCAAAGAAACAATTTCGTGTGATATATTGCTGACCAAACTTATTTTGCTGACCCAACCAATGAAAAACCTTTCGGGTTTTACCATCACCTAAAGATTCATGTTGAATCTTTGCCGCCGACATAAATTGAATACCTTCCTTTGCTGCAACACCTTCCAATTCATTATTGAATGGCCCATTTGGTGGAACAAAAAAAGAAGCTTTATACCCCAATAATTGTTCAAATAACTGCAAACCTGATCGAATCACCTCTTTTTGGCCTTCCAAATCTGCCATGTATTCCAAATCAAAAGCAGCCTGATAATTAATACCCAAACGATGCTGATTCGAAAAACCCCAGCAACCTTGTTCAAAGGCAGCGAGTGTATGAGGGTCGCTTTGTTGAAGTGCCCGCATCCAAACCGCGACGTTTAAATGTTCTCTGCCATGAAATTGGGGAACAAACAGACATTTTTGAATACCCTCCTTCCATAAATCAAATGAATGCTCACAGCCTGGTGTACGTTTAAGTGTATCCGTAAATGGTTCAAAAAAATACTCCTGGAATCCATTACTTTTAATCTTCTTAAAATCAGGATTGGCAACAACGCTTACTGCAGTAAAGACAGCAGTATTATTATATATATCCTTAAAGTTTGTGAGCAATTCAAATAATGCAGACAGATCATTGGATGTTGCCAGGTTTTCATACAGATTATAGCGCCGACCATCACCTCGTGTCAGTTCAACCCCTTGAGATTGTAATTGTTCGTATGCTGTATGAGAAGGCATGCGGATTGATCCCCAATCGTCAGATTCGATTACTATTATTTTACGTCTGGTTCGCCAACCGGGTAGATTCGCAATATTTTTTATGACCCAATCTTTCTTATTCATTTACAACTTCTTCAAAAAACATTTTTAATTTAGGTCCCTGCACCTGGTAGTTAAATTCATCATATACCAGAGTTAAACCATTAGCTGCTACCCGATTTGACTGATCCTGATTATTTAAAATGTACAGTATTTTTTCTGCCAAAAGATCAGACCGATCTACTGGAACTTCAAAAGCATTGATTCCATTCTTCAGGTAGTATGCCATCTCCCCAACTGGCGTATAAATAACTGGTTTACCCAATCGCAGGTATTCCCCCAATTTGGTTGGGAAGTTAGATCGGTTCTGTTCATTGTCTGGCTTATTTAATATCAATATACTACAATTTTGCTGATAATTCAATAACTCTTCTTCTGTCAGTCGCCCAGTAAAATGCACATGATCACTCAGCTGATTTTGCTCAATAACAGATGTAATGCGCTGCCAAACATCCGCTGGTGCAACCTTGTCCGTTAAATAAAAATGCAGTTTTCCATTCAATTGTTTATTTGCAACAGCAAATGCCTCAAAGACACCAACAATTCCATCTTTCCGCTCGCTTAATGCCCCCGCATGTAGTAAAAATGGGGTTAACAAAAGGGTATTCGCGTTGGGCGAATCAGGTATAACAGGGTCTATTACAATCGGAACTTTCAGAACTTTAGATTTCTTACCCTGAAATGGGATTAAGTATTCTTTTAGTTGCTCCGAAATAACGACAAAGCCATCGATTAATGGGAACGCAAAGCGATTCAACATCAATAGATTGAAATGCTTCACGATAGGTACCTCCGTTAATCTATTGCCATAACATGTTCCTGGTTTCTCATTAATTTCCAAAACCATTTTCTGTCCTTTCAGTTTTGTGGCTAAACGAATCAACAACAGAGAATCCCAATCATATCCATATACGAACAACAATTTGTGTTTATTTCCTTGTCGAAATGCATAAGCAAAGGCAATAAATGGTTGCAAAAGTGAGTTTAAATAAAATGCCAAGCGCCCTTTTGTTAAACGATGGGTTGAAATTATATCAACAGCGCTGCCGGATTCCATAAGTCCTTTTTTATATAAACCGATACGCTTGGCACCCGCGCTAACACCGGGGTATTCACCGGAATAAATAATACAAATTTTTGTCATAAATTAAATAAATGATTTAATTGATATTTTTTCAATTAAATCAATATGTTTTTTCAATATCCTGTCCTTATTAAATTCAGAATTAACTGTCATCTGTAATTTATGTTCCAAACAATAAATAATTCCATTTGCAAGATCTTCACTATCTTTATATTTAGCAAGATAACCATTTATTTTATGTTCTATAATGTCCGGCACACCACCAACATCAAAACCTACAGCAGGAGTATTGCAAAGAATATTTTCTAAAAAAGTTAGTCCGAAACTCTCAGCCAATGAGGGAGAAACAAATACATCGGCCGCATTATTTACGACTACCATAGAAATTTCATCATTTAATCGGCCAACAAAATGAGTTTTAAAAGGAATTGAATCGGCTACACACTTGTCAAAATCACTTCCGAAAATAAGTATTTCAATGTTGAAATTTAAATTCTTTGAATACAAAATATCGATAGCTTCTTTTAAAAAACTCCATCCTTTAAAATGGTTTTTTGTGCCACCTACACTCCCAAACGAAATAATGACCTTGTCATCAGCAATATTAAGCAATCTTTTTGCTGTCGTCTTATCAATTGGAACAAAAACGCGGTCATCGACTATATTGGGTATGTGAAAAATGGGTTTGTCTTTTGTCAACCCGGATATCTTTGCACAATTTGTCAACCATTTACTGGGAGCAACAAAAAAGAGATTATCAAACCGAGCAAAAAGCTTTTTCTTGATTAAAAACTGTTTACTAGCAATACTCTTTTTTCCATTATTGATGAATATCGGGCAAAATTCACAATTTAATGTATAATTATTACAATCTAAACTATGGTGACATCCGCCTGTAATTGTCCACATATCATGCATGAAAAACACAACAGGTTTTCCAAGTTCGGAAATTATTTTTATACTTCGATTACTTAAGAAACCGCCATTTATCCAATGCAAATATATTACATCAGAGTTCGTAATGCTTTTAAAATTAGCGATATTAAATCCAAAACAAGCATATGAAAAAGAATAACTACCCTCTTTTTTTTTACTTAAAATAAGGTTTGATAGGATATTATAGGTTCTAACAATTAAAGATTTTTTAGGACCCTTAATTTTAAACAAATTCTCGTTTTCAATTCTTTGTGTGTCCATTACGAACATGGATGATTCAATTCCATGTTCAAGCATACCTTTATGAATTCTAAAAGCTGCATTACTGGAAGTAGGTAAACCGGTCTGTATATGTACAACCTTTATCATCTATTTTTAATTTTGGGCTGAGGATTTAATAACCATTGAATTAATAAAAATGGCGACTTTATTATTCTGGTTAGTCGATAAAATTGAAATGATTTATAAGGCAATCTTCCTCCAATATCACGTATGGCGAGTATTGGATGATTATTAATGATTGCAGGTTCTGCTTCAACCTCAGTCGTTGATAATAAATCTACATGATGAAGTTTACAAAGAATAGAAAAAACGCTTTGGTCATGCCTGTTTTGTAAAAACCCATTTAAATTATTTGAATTGGATAAAGAATCATTTATAAGTTGAAAATTATCAACATACACTTTCATCCATTTAGATATAAAAGAAACAGTTTCTTCACTTTTCCTCAATAATATGATGCCAGATAATATTTGTGGCGAATCAGTAATGTCAGAATTTTCTCTAACATTAAAATAATCTAAAAGATCACCTTTAGTCCAATTTCGCTCAAGAAAGTAATCTTTTATTGTTATGAATTTTTTTATTGAAGAATACGCTAATTGGTCTAATGTTAGTTGAAAAGCAATAATACCAATTCTGCTTTCATTAAGTAATTTATAATACTTTGCGAATCGCTTTTTTCCACGATAATTAATGTGACATCCTGCGTCAATATATAGTAATGTATCTCCTTCGTCTAATTGTTCAAGTGTTTTTAGAATAATATAAGGCTTCCAGACCCAGTAGCCATAACCACGTGATCCATCAATTAAAATATCTTTGTATTCATTTTTAAATTCATTGTCCAAGTCATGCTCATTAAATAGAAAATATTCATCGAAGAAAGAGATTTTATTAATTTGACCTTCTAGTCTTTTTAATGCAGGACTGAATTGTTTATTCGCGAATGAACAAATTACCTTTTTCATATTAATTTCTTGAATGATATTGAGTAATTAATTTGGAATTAAATGTTTTAAAATAGGATGGAAACTTACTGTCTAAAGAATTCGTGTGTGAAATTTGTATTCGATATTTAATATGCTTTTGAGTTTTTTATCAGAAATTTTCCGTAAACTGTTACTATAGCAACCAGAAATACTAATCCAAATAATCAGGTACTTTATTGTAGCGTCTGGAAGGCCAAAACCTACCATGTCTATTAAATAGATTAATACAACCGCAGCAAAGGCTTTTGACAAAATGTTATTTGATCTAAATAACCCTAAAAATATTGCATATGCTGAAATTACAATTAATAAGCCCAGATAGAGCCACCCGCCTATAAGGATATGATTTAAATATCCATTTTCAATTCCGTCCCTGGTTCCATTCTCTAAGTTTAAAGCCAATGTTTTTGTTTGAAACTCTCCATATAATCCTCGTCCGAAAATCCAATCAGAGGGATGGCTGTTGAAATCAATAGTAAATTCATCAATAATGTCATTTCTGGAATCAAATCCTGTATTAAATCTTTCAATTACAAGTGCAAGGTTATCTTTGAAAATATAAAATGAAGATCCAATAAATAAACTTACCAATATCATGGCGATAATCGCATACTTTCTATATTCCCGGCTAATATTTCTATTATATAAATTGATAACTAAACTAATAAATAGCACAGCAACGAAATAAACGATCATATTCCTTCGCGCCAGAGAGAGTAAAAAAAGTAGCGAAACTGAAAAAGAAAGCAATACAATAATAATTTTCCTTCTTGGTTGATAGTATGAAGTCAATAAAATTATTGCTCCTCCTGCAACAAATAACCTTGTCAGATATTCAACTCCATAGCCAGGATTGTTTGGGAAAAGTATATAAAGAAATGGAACTACAAAACAACCGGCAAAAGATAATAAATAGCAGATTTTCATTAATCTCTGGTAAAAAAGCAAATTTGGCTTAATCAAGATTAGAAACGGGAAAGCCAAAATCACTAAATCTCCAGAAAGAAGTTTTTTAAGATAGACATAGTTATAGTAACCTTCTGCAATTTTTGGTATTCCTCGAAGAATAACAATAATTGACCATATTAAGAAAGTAAAAACAATAAACTTCAGAAATATTTTATATTTCCGTTTATCTGATGTATAAATTATTCCTTTGCAAAAAAAATAGAATGAAATAAAAAAAATAGTGTATCTCGCAATTGGAATATTTACTGGAATAAAATTCTGCGTGAAATCAAATAATACTCCAAGCAACATAAAAAGCACTCCGTTGAGCAAAAAATGATGACCCTTATTTAAGTTTATTTTTCTGGCAATTTCCATCATTCTCATTTGTTTTCAATTATCCCAAATGCTATTTCTGCGATTTCTAATGAATATTTTATAATACTGCAGTGGAGCTAGTATTATACCATTGAAATTTGCAATAATGGAAGCAATTATAATTGATTCAACTCCGTAATGAAATTTATAAATAAATAAATAAGTTAAACCTATAAAAATAACGGGAGATATCATTGACGCATAGAATTGAATTTTTAAAGCACTGATACCATTTAATACGCCACAATATAAACCACCAACAATTGAAATGGCAGAAAAGACAAACATCCAAAATGAAATGCTAAATGGAATAATTACTTTTCCTTTTCCCAGCCAAAGTGTATAAACATAATCGGAAAATAGAAGCATTAATAAACCGACGAATACTAGAACTATTGTTAATAGTTGATATCGTTTCACACTATTTATTATCCATTGAATATCATTTTTAGCATACGCATCTGTGACAGCTGACCATAATGGAGTCATAAAGATGCCCATAACCATTGTAATTGCGCTAAAATATTTAAAAGCAATATTGTAAACTGTAACATCCCCAGGTGTAAATGAATTAATAATTAAAAAATTCGCTGTCTGAAACTGAACAATACCTGCGATCTGGATTATAAAAAATCGAAAGCCTAAACCCAATAAACTTTTACTAATAGAGAAATCTATTTTATTTATTTTAGGCCGAATCGATTTAAATTTTCCCCTGAATAGAGCGATATTAAAATATGTCAGAATAATCAATGGCGCAATGCATAAGCCAATTGATAAATTCAACAATGATCCCTGTGTAGTCTTGGTCAGAATAAATATGATCATTAGTGAAAATACTTGTTCAACAAGCCCTCTGATAGATTCGCCTGCGGGCATCTGAAAGGAAAGAAGAATAATATTTACAGTAGAAAGAATAAACCGTATACAAAAATAGCCAAAAACGATTACAGCTACAACATACAACTCTTTTGCCATTTCTGGTGCGCTATTCAATATATTAGACCAATCGACGTAATAGCCAACAATAATAAATGCAAAAAATAAGGGGATGAAAATAAGTGTTAATATGGCATAAGTTGTACTTACATACTTTTGAGATAAATCGAGATTGCCAACTGCTAAACATTCGGTCAACTTATTACGTAATCCATTATTTATACCAAGATTAAAAAAACTTGCCCACCCAACAATTGAACTTAATGTTAGCCATATTCCATACGAATCTGTTTTGACATAGTTAATAGTAAGTGGTACTAACAAGAATGAAATTAATATTGTAAAGACGCGAATAACAATTGTTGCAAGTATATTTTTCTTTGCCCTTATACTTCTTTCATGCCCTTTATTGAGAAAATTTGAGAAAATTCCATGAAAATTAGTTTTAGTCATAAGATACCGAAAACTGGGTGTATTTCACTTGCAATATATTGAAATTGTATCATTTTAAATTTTTGTTTTTTGAAGTGCTAAATTTTCAGCATTTATATCTTCAACGAGTCTATCAGTATGTCCATATTTGTGTTTCTTCATTTCCTTGTTTTCATAATTAATACTCCAATATAATAAACGTTAGCAATTGCATATCCAAGAATCAAAATATATTGGGACAAATGTAATAGTAAAATTATCTATGAATATTTTTATAGATTATTTTGTTCTAAAAAGTCGAATTTATAAATATCATTACTAATAATTTTTGAATACACTTTAGCACCATCATCGTTTAAGTGAAGATTGTCCTGAAAATATTCCGGATGATTGTCAAAGATCGAATCATTTGAAAAATTCAAGTAATGCATATGTTCATTTTTTACAATTTCCTTGATAATTCTATAAGAAGGACTTTCCTTTGAATTGTTAAAAATCGGTGAACAAACAATCAACAATCTGATATTTTTAATTTTACAAACTGAAACAATATTGTTTATGACATCAACTTTATATTCATCAATCTTTCCAGATGTTTCTTTTAAATTGTTATTTGCCAATGATGTAACCATCTTTTTGTAACTTGGCAAATATCCCTTACGATAGCTCTGTCTTCGTTCTGAAAGTTTTAAATTTCCGACTAAAATATTTATTAAAAGAGAATTGAAAGGATAAGAAGCTGAATACAATTTAAATCTTTCTGCGGAACTTCTAAGCTCAATTATATCCCTCATCTCAGGATGTCCAATATAATATGGCAGAAGAGTTGCAAGTCCTTCATAATCACTTTTGTGATAAATCAATTCATCCGGATTTATGTCGAATATAATTAATTTTGGAGAATATCTTTTAGTCACAGCCATAAAAGTGGCATAGTTATATAGCAAATAATTTCCAACACGTCCAGAATTATAAAAACTCATATTTAGTTTTTCCTCGAATATATCTGGATCATAATGATAGCAAGCACGTGAGGACCCAAAAGCTAAAATGTCAGCCTTAGTACTATCAATTGTATAGGTTGCACGATAATATTCACCTGCCACCTGCCTAAAATAAAGATGATTAAAAATTCGACCTGTAATTTGATCTACTCCAATTAAAATTATTATGAAAATTATAATTTTCATAATAAAAAATTGATAATGGTTATGATTCATCAATAAATCAGAATTGAAAATAAATAAATTGGCCTCCGTCAAAAACACCTATTAAAATAATTGTCATACACAAGAATGAGTAGCTCGAGTACCTTACTATTGGATTAGGGTGATCAATAAACGAAAATGAACCTTGATAAAACTCTTTTTTTAGTTCAATAGCAACCAGAAATAAAATTCCAAAAAAAGAATAAAACATTATTGAATACCAATCGGCGAAAAGAGGACCATTCATTAATAAGATTTTATGAATGATCATAAAAGCATCCTGCGTATTATTTGCCCTAAAGAAAATCCATGCAAATGAGGCCAATAGAAATGTAATCAGGATCTGCACTGCATGGTGCAATTTGGGCAACCGATCAAGTCCAATCAGCTGGTTAAAACGTTTGCGTGGTTTCTCGGTTACGATTGCGAAAACAAGGTAGAAGCCATTTACAGCACCCCAGATAATAAATGTCCAGTTGGCACCGTGCCAGAGTCCGCTTATCACAAATACGATAAATAAGTTGAGATACCAGCGTGGAATAGATACCCTGTTGCCACCCAGCGAAATATACAGGTAGTCTTTAAACCACGTGGAGAGTGAGATATGCCACCGTTTCCAGAACTCGTTAATTGAGCGTGAAAGATAAGGGCGGTTGAAATTGGTCATCAGCTTAAAACCCATTACCCTCGCTGCGCCGATCGCGATATTGGAATACCCTGCAAAATCGCAGTAGATCTGGAACGCAAAAAAGACAGTCGCCAATGCAAGCGACTTACCACTGTGTTGCCCGGGATTGTTATAGACTGCATTTACATAGAGCGATAAACGGTCGGCAATAACCAGTTTCATAAACAAGCCCCAAAGCATCAATTTTAAACCTTCTACAACCCGGTCGTAATCAAAATAATGCTTTTCGTGGAACTGATGTATCAGGTTTTGCGGCCGCTCGATAGGCCCTGCTACGAGTTGCGGATAAAACATCACATACAACGAGTAGATTCCGAAATGCCGTTCCGCTTTCTGATTTCCCCGGTAGACCTCTATCGTGTAGCTCATCGCCTGGAACGTGTGGAACGAGAGCCCGATGGGAAGTAATATACTTAGGTTGGGTATTGTATTTTGATAACCAAATGAGTTTAAGATTTCGGAGAGGTTGGTATTTAGAAAGTTGTAATATTTAAAAATGGCCAGCACCCCTATATTGGCAATTAAACTCGCAATCAGCCAGTATTTGCGCTTTTTACCTTCTGTATTCTCAAGTAGTATCCCTGCAAAATAGTCAATCACGATCGTAAAACCCAGTATCAGAATATAGATAGGTACAAAAGCCATATAGAAATAACAGCTCGCACCCAATAAAAGCATCCACCTGTACTTATGCGGCAGCAGGAAGTAAAGGGGGGTGACGATAATAAAGAAGAGGAAGAAGTGAATGGAGTTGAAGAGCATGAAGATGCGAATTGCACGAATTTATGAAATGCGAATTACACGAATTAAGAAGAATTATACGGATTGGGAAAAGGATTTAGCTACGCAGATCTTCGATTCACGAAGGAAAAAGTTGCACAACTTGTCCCGATTTTTCGGGAGTGTTACACGGTGTCGTACACATCTTGTTCCGATCCTTCGGGAGGGTTACACTGTGTATTTATTTATTCAAAACAGGCGGTGTTGTATTATTTCAGTTGTGAGACGGGGTATCAGATTTTCAAATCCGTTTTTATCCGCGTTGGAACATCCGCGTCATCAGCGTTTCAATCCATCAGTTTCTTCCGGAGAAGATAAATTTTCAATGAGTTACACGGTGTCAGACACAGGGTAACACCGTGTATTTATTTATTCGAAATAGGCGGTGTTGTATTATTATCAGTTGTGTGACGGAGTGTCAGATTTTCAAATCCGTTTTTATCCGCGTTGGAACATCCGCGTTATCCGCGTTCCTATCAATTTGTCTATTTACAGCTTCGCCCATTCACTCCCATTTTTGACCGGCAGAGGCTCAATTGTGGTGAGTTGTAAACTTTTTTTAAGTTGCGCAAAAATAAGTAAAAGGAATTTACGAGCGGCACGGATTTTAACAAATTTAAACAAAAAGATTCCAACGGTTTAGGACGGCGAAGCTTATAAACACTAAAGAAAAAGGTACACAGGAATACACGGTGTAAAACACGGATTTACATCGTGTAATTAGTTTCTTAGATTCATATTGTAGAGCCTAAAAATTGAACTCAATTCCAAGGTAGCCGCCCGTTCGGTGATCAAAACGGGTGCCATAGTCGCCAGCCAGGCCTGCTTTTACGATAAATGGCAGTTTTGCACCATTGTAACTGCCTTCAACAAGTAAAGAGAACTCATCAAGCGGATCGGGATAAACTTGCTTATAGGAACCGAAATTGCGAGACCAGGTTGTTAACGATTTCCAGTAAAAACCACCACCCAATATACCGCTAATCCCAAGATGGTGCATCCACATTCTTGTACTTTTGTACCCTGCAGACACACCATCCGTATTAATCTCAGGAACAAAGAGTGGTGTCCCCATCATTCGGCCAAAATGAGTAAAACCGGATTCGTAGATACCATGATTAAAATAATCATCCCATCCCCGACCTGTTATTCGTTTGGGATCCGTTGGTGTCGGATCGCTGTGATTGGGTATTGAACCACTTTGATTTCGGGTGTTCATATATTCATAAACAACATCGGTCACAAAAGCCGATCGTTCTTTTTTACCTATGTGTATGCCCCAAAGTCCGTCTGGAGTATTGGCGAACTCCATACCCGACCGATCGTTGAACGGATGGTTCCAATAAAAGGTGGCGTTTAAATTTGTCCACTCTTTTTTTAGTTCCAGGTTGTAGCTTCCGAGCTGGTTGCCCGCACTGTTATCCTGGTCGTTGATTGTTGCGCCTTCACCGCCTTCTTTTCCTGATATATACCTAAAATATTGGTTCCATTCGGGAAGTTGTCCATATTTGGCAGAGTAGCCACCCCAGAAGACGTAGTGCTCAAGACCGAGGGAGAGAGAGAGGGAGGGAGTTAGGAGTGCCCTGAAATGGAGGTTTTTATGGTGCAAGTGAGCATCGGTAATATATTGCTTGTCTTTGAGGATCTCCTCTTCGTACAGAAATCGCCATGAGAACCACTTTTTCGCAAACAGGAACGGGATATAACCATTTGTGGAGAGCGAGAGACCGGGTACAGGCCGCGCATTGCGCGAGCGGTTCATATCTCCGTTTGTGGAAGAGAGTCCGCTGTAAATGATAGGATCGCTCTGCGCACCGGCTTTCAGAATCAGCTGGTGGAAACGGAACCCGAGCCAGTATTCATTTGGATGGAAGTCGGAACAGCCTGCAAAACCGTAAACCATATTTGCGCCATAGGTGTATCCCCACTTCTTCAATGTGTCGCGGTCGAGACTACGGTTGAGTCCGGCCTGGAACAGCATATAACTGGAGTTCTGCAGCGTATAGATGCCGTTCTGGTTCGAGGTCATCCAAAAGGGGAGGTCTTCGCCGGAACTTACAGCCGTGGTTTGGCTTAGACGGAAGTCGGGGATAAAACCGGTTTTTTCCTGGGCCATCAATGGGATGGTAAGGATGATAAGGATAGAGATTATAAGGGATTTGAATAAAGACAAAATGATTTATGATTTGGGATTTGGGAATTACGAATCAATCAGTTACACAGTGTTACACTGTGTTAAACACTGAGTTACACTGTGCAACTTTTTTTTAGCAATTAATAAATAATTTGGAAAGGTAAAATACCAATATTGCTTCTATTTTCTCGTTTTTTCAAAAAAAACATCAATAGTAAGTCCAGCCTGTCGAACGATTGAACGGAAGGTTCCAATTGGGATTTCTTTTCTTGGTGATGGTACAATTACTGTAAATCCTTCCTTTTGATATTTTTGATGACTGCCCCTTTGCGAAACAAGCTTGAATCCAAATTTCAGGAGGATCTTAATAATATCTGCTGATGATAAAAGCTTAGACATGAATCCGGGTCTCGCCAATTAAAGTTTCCTGAATGGGGGTGATAGTAAATAAAGCCTCTTTATCCTCAAAATAAAGCAACAATGCTTCGTTTAAATTGTCAATTGCCTCCTGAACTGTGGTTCCAAAACTTGATACATCGACATTTAAACATTGTGAAACGTAGTACTTGTCTTCTTTTTGGACTATATATTTTAGTGTTTTTATCATTGCATATTCTTTTAGTTCCTGATTTCAAAGTTACAACTTTTTTTAATTTGTCGTCAAGTTCTAAGTATTAAACCACAAACTCAGATTGACATTTATTGAATCGAGTTTGCCTGTTCACGCACATCCTGCCTGGAACAACAGATAGATTGGTTTGTGCAATGTATATATGCCGTTCTGGTTCGAGGTCATCCAGAAGGGGAGGTCTTCGCCGGAACTTACAGCCATGGTTTGGCTTAGACGGAAGTCGGGGACAAAACCGGATTTCTCCTGGGCCATCAATGATATTTTCAGTAGAAGTAGTAAAAGCAGGAGGCGGAATTTCATTGAATGAATTACGAATTACGAATTAGGATTTATGAATTACGAATTGGGAATTATGAATTACGAATTAGGAATTACGAATTAGGAATTATTGCACGGAAGAAATAATTTCACTGAGTTACACTGTGTCAAACTCTGAGTAACACCGTGTTATTATTTTTTAGCAATTTCAGTAAATGATTAGTTTAGTTTTTTTATCATTTCAGATGCGTCAAGTTCGATTTTTGAAAAGGCAAACCATTTTTTGCCCAGGTCTTTAAGCGAAGCACCAATATGATAAACCGTTAGATTGTCAATAATCAAAAAGCGGTCATGCGATTTGGTGAACGTCTTTTTGGAACACTGATGACACAGATTTAATGGATAAGGCATTAACATCTGCGTTAATCTGTTGTATCCGCGTCATCAGCGTTCCTACTTTCAATTTGACGATATAGGATACGAACTTGTAAGCATCAAATATCTGCCCGTCATAAAAAATACCTTCTTTCGGAGTTAAGTGGCTTTTTATTAGCAAATCGAACTTTTGATCATGTTCGAGCAATTTTGTTTCTATTCGATCAACACGCTTGTTGAGAACATAGCCTTTCAACAGAAAATCTTTCAAAACCTGATTTGCCCATATTCGAAACTGCGTTCCACGCTTAGAATTAACTCTATATCCAACGGATATAACCGCATCAAGATTGTAATAAACAACTTTGCGTTTTACAAATCGGTTACCTTCCTGTTGAACTTCCGAGAAATCCTCGGAAGTTGCCGATTCCAGCAGTTCTTCTTCTTTGTAAATATTTTTCAAGTGCAAGCTAACATTGTCAGCTGAACAGTCAAATAAAAGTGCCATCTGTTTTTGAGACAGCCAAACGGTTTCTTCCTCAATGCGAACTTCGAGTTGCGTTGATTTATCATCCGGCTGATAAATAATTATTTCGCCCTTATCAAAGTGACTAGTCATCTTCCTGGGATAAATACCTTGTTTTTAGGTCATCTGTGTTTTAAACATTTCTATTCAAAAATACAAAATAGTATTTAGAAAGTTGTAATATTTATACCCCTATATTGGATACGAGACTCGCAATCAGTCCGAATTTTCGTTTCTTTCCTTCTTTGTTTTCTAGTAATATCCCGGCAAAATAGTCGAATACGAAGAACAATGAACAATTAAAAGTGAACAATGAGAAGTGGTAATTCATTACATTTCAATCTTCAACATCTTTAATACCCTGTCCTTGCTTTCTACTTTAACCTTTATCCTTTAACCTTTTTTCTTATCCACCTAAACTTATGCGGCAGCAAGAAGTAAAGGGGGGTGACAATGATAAAGAAGAGGAAGAAGTGAATGGAGTTGAACAGCATGAAAATGCGAATTACTCGAATTTAGACGAATTGCACGGATTTAGGAAAGATTACATGGAAGAAAAAGTTTCACTGAGTTTCACGGTGTCAGACACATGGTTACACTGAGTAATTATTTTTTAGGTTCACAGCGTTACACAGTGTATTTATTTATTTAAAATAGGCGGTGTTGTATTATTATCAGTTGTGTGACGGAGTGTCAGATTTTCAAATCCGTTTTTATCGGCGTTGGAACATCCGCGTCATCAGCGTTCCAATCCATCAGTTTCTTCCGGAGAAGATAAATTTTCAATAAGTTACACGGTGTCAGACACAGGGTAAAACGGTGTAATTATGACAGCACGAAACGAAGTTCAGCGAAGCTAATTACACGAAGGAAAAGTTTTTTTGTCCACGAAACGAAGTTCGGCGGAGCCAATTTGCACTGATATAGGACGAAAGAAAACTGTTTATTGTAAAATTTTGAATGGATTGATTATTTGTAATCTATTTTCGATAATCTGATTATGTTGTAAATCTTCAGAATAAAGGATAGAACAATGATTGATGAGTGCTGATGACACAATCATACTGTTCCAGAATGAAAAACCATATTGTGCGGAAATTTTTAATGTCTGATCTAATGTAGGCTTATCGATCATATAGTTCACTTCTACTAAAAGTAAAATCAGATAAATCAATTTCGTACTGATCAAAGAAAGAATTAACCTGTTTGGATGTGGCGGCAGTTTTAGAATTCCTCTTCCTGTTTCCTGATGCATAGCGTTCCACCAAAAACTGGTAGAAATCTATCAGTTCATTTTGAGCTTTCTGAGGTAATATATGAATATCAATCATGACTATGTCTTTTATCGGATAAAGATAAAAAAAAATGTTTAAACTACATATAACGCGTCAATCACAAAATGTCGCTCTGCCTTCTGGTTTCCACGGTAAACCTCTATTGTGTAGCTCATCGCCTGGAACGTGTGGAATGAGAGTCCGATAGGGAGCAATATACTTAGGTTAGGAATCGTATTCTGATAACCAAATGAGTTTAAAAATTCGGAAAGGTTTGTATTTAGGAAGTTGTAATATTTAAAGACTGCCAATACGCCATATTCGTTATCAGACTTGCAATCAGTCCGAATTTGCGTTTCTTTCTTTCCGTAGTCTCTAATAATATTCCTGCAAAATAGTCGATTACGAAGAAAGTGAACAAAGAGCAATGCGAAGTGAACAATGAGAAGTGTTAATTCATTACATTTCAATTTTCAACATCTTTAATACCCTATCCTTGCTTTCTACTTTCACCTTTAACCTTTGTTCTTATCCTCCTGAACTTAAGCTGCAGCAGAAACCCTATTTGAAAAGGCTCGCTAAAAAAGCACAAATTACGGAGGGTCCCATGTGGCCTTTAAAAAACAAATATATCGTCACAGGAAAGTAAAGGGGTGTACGATAATAAAGAAGAGGAAGAAATGGATGGAGTTGAACAGCATAAAGCACGGATGACACGGATTGGAACGGATTACACGGATTAAGGGAAAAGGATTACACGGATTTAAACGGATGACACGGATTTTTTTGGTCCACTAATTTGCACAAATTAACACGAAGGAAAGGTTTCTGGGTCCACAAATTTGCACTAATTAACACGAAAGAAAGGTTTCTGGGTCTATTATTTATATCTGTCCTCTCAAAATTTTCACGGTGAATAGTGTGTTGGTTTGTTCTAAATTATTTCCCGGAAACAATTATATTTGCTTCGTTTACCATGTTACCTAGCAAAATAAAAATATTCTGAATGTTTTCAAGGTCATCGTGCATTATTGCATATCTTCCTTCAACTGCGTAATCGCTTAATTCTATCAATAAATTACGGTCAGGTTTCAGATCTATGTCGTTAATATTTAAAATGGTTAAGAGTGTTTCGAGATCATGAATTTTAGGGTAATTAATCTGTTTTTTTGATAAAACCGCTTTTATGAGTTTTTCAGCACATTGTTGAAGATGGAAACATATTACTTCAAGATCGAGTTCCGAATTACCTTCGTTGAACCTTGCGTACAATACATCCGCAGCAAATAAATCTGCTTTAGCTTTATTGAAAAGTATCTCGTAGTGATTTAAAAAGCTGACCATAAAAGCTTTCCTTTTTGGTCTATATCCATGAATACGGAGCCAAATTGATTCTTATAGAACTCATATTCATCCAATGTAGGGACAAGAATGTCTTTGGCAATAAAAAAATCTTTAAGCCTTTCCCTGATTTCTTTTTTCTCTTTAGACTTTGATTTCACCTCTTTTTTTATAACACAAATATCTATGTCACTATCAGCATTTGGGATTCCATATGCATAGCTACCAAAAAGAATGATTTTTAGCGGATTAAGCGGTTTTAATTTTTCCACAATTTCTGATTCGATTGAAAGAGCAATATTTCGCATATTCGAATTATTTAGATACCAAAAGTAATGAAATTTCATTTGTAAACTTCAAAAAACTCTATATTGCCTCTAAACGCGCAATTAGCCGGTATTTACGTTTCTTTCCTACTGTGTTTTCGAGTAATATCACTGCAAAATAGTCGATTACGAAGAAAGTGAACAATGAACAATTAAAAGTGAACAATGAGAAGTGGTAATTCATTATATTTCAATTTTCAACATCTTTAATACCCTGTCCTTGCTTTCTACTTTAACCTTTATCCTTTAACCTTAGCTCATATCCACCGAAACTTATGCGGCAGCAGAAACCCTATATGAAAAGGTTCGCTAAAAAAGCACAAATTACGGAGGGTTCCATGTGGCCTTTAAAAAACAAATATATCGTCACAGGAAAGTAGAGCGGGGTGACGATAATAAAGAAGAGGAAGAAATGGATGGAGTTGAACAGCATAAAGCACGGATGACACGGATTGGAACGGATTACACGGATTTAAACGGATGACACGGATTTTTTTGGTCCACTAATTTGCACAAATTAACACGAAAGAAAAAAGTTACACTGAGTTACACGGCGTAATTATTTAAAGGATTACAGAATCACACGGTTGAAAAGTTACTCTGAGAAACACTGTGGAATACACAGTGTAACACTGTGGACCTAATTTTTGTCAAAGAAATCATCAACTGAAAGTCCCGCCTGTCGGACATATGATCTTTTTAAATCCGTCTACATCTGTGTTGGAACATCCGCGTCATCAGCGTTCCTATCAATTTGTCATCTGTTTACAGCTTCGCCCGTTCACTCCCAAATTTTGACCTGTGGATGTCAATTTATGGTGAGATGTAAACTTTTTTAAAAGCTGCGCAAAAGTAGGTAAAAGGAATTTACGAGAGGCACGAATTACACAAAACTAAGTTCAATGTAGCTAATTTAGACGAAACGAAGTTCGGCGGATCCGATTAACCTGCAATGTTTTTTTTAACGAGTCTAAAATGTTGAATATACCATTTCCGATTTCCTAATCTTCGGAACAACAATTGACGGGCTCCTTTAAAGATAAAGGCTTCTTTAATCTGTTTTGGATATCCATGGATGAACATTCCGGCCAATACCCATGGTAAACGGTATAAAACAGAAAACAGTCGGGAAGTGAGGTTCAGATCATGCTTCCGGCAAAAAACTTTGGTTAACAGACTTTCACTGATTGTTAATGGCAGTCCCAGCAATTTTTGGGCGATTGTAAAATAAGCCTCCGCTTTTCTTTGTTTATATATCAAAGGAAGGACTGATGCCAGATCAGTCCTTTTCGAAAAACGGTAAACGTCATTTATATCGCGTAAAGAAACAACCCCAAGACGGTGACCGGAATTTGTGAGCTGACTATGAATAAAACTCAGGATCACCTTGTGATCATCCGAAAGGACATAACATCCCGGGTATTCAGCAACAGTTTTCCTATTTTTTTGAACCAGATCAGTTCCGAAGTGAGCTGAATTTCTTTGTGCAACGGGTAACCAATGAATTTCAATGTCGGCCACTACTTCTTCTTTCCACAGCTGTGGGTAGTGGTGGTGTTTCGATTTATCATAGGGTATAGCAGATGGAAAACTGATGATATATCCCTCTTTTTTAAAGCATTCTGCAGCTGTCATAAAATCCTTTTCTGGAACCAGGAAATCAATATCCCCGATGATTCGTTCGCCAACATCGCTATAGATTCCATCGATCAGGTTACCGGTTCCTTTCATATAGATGGGGGAGATGCCGGCTGCGTTTAATGTGGCGTTGATCTCCTTTACCTGCAACAGGATCTGTTCGTTGCGAGTGCGGTTCAGCGAATAGATCTCTTCGAGGTGCTGGGCAAGTATATCGGGCACGTAAGAGAGCAGGTCGTACTTCAGGAACTTCAGGTAGATGACCGGAAGAACCAGGTGGTTACTACAGGTCCAGATAAATTGGCTCCAGTCGTAATTTTCATCCGAAAACTGCACAATGATCTCGTCGCGGAACGTTGGATTTTCGTCGAGCGAGAGGCAATTACCTATGAAGTATAAAGTAGAGAGAGAAGACAAAAGTATAAAGACAAAAGGGTTAAAAAGGAAGATAAAAGTACAAAGACAAAAGGTTTAAAGAGAAGACAAAAGACAAAAGTACAAAGACAAAAGGTTTAAAGGGAAGATAAAAGACAAAAGGACAAAGATAAAAGGTTTAAAGGGAAGATAAAAGACAAAAGGTTAAAGATAAAAGGGTTAAAGGGAAGATAAAAGACAAAAGGTCAAAGATAAAAGTGAGATAGTACTTTAGGAACGGGAAATTCAATCAGAATGGGATCTTTTTACTTTTATCTTTTGTCTTTAATCCACATCTTTTTACTTTTATCTTTTGTCTTTAATCCACATCTTTTTACTTTTATTTTTTGTCCTTGTCTCTGGTTTTTTGGACGATAGAACCTAATGTGTTTTTTAGCTCTAATGATTCTTGAAGAAGTGCTGATAATTCTGCATCTTCCTTTTCAATAAGTTCTTTGATTACTCTTAACCAGTAATTTGATTCCCGCATTTCGCGTAAAGAAATTCTTGTTTTGTTGTTGAAATCTGCTTTGGAAGAGCCAGCTTGCGCCTCCTCATAATTTGCGCCACTAGAAGTCGAGCTTTTTGTTAATTGATATCTCATTACCTTAAATTCTTCTACATAAGGCAATTTTCTCAAATACTTAATTGTTCTGATCGCAAACGTAAATAATCTTTTTTCTAAATCATTCATTGTTTAAATCTTTGAAATTAAACATTAAAGCTATTTTTTAATTTTGTCTTTTTCCTTTTGTCTTTTTCGGCTTACAACTCAATAACCAAATTTACCTTCCATAATACCAGTAACCGAAAGATCTTCATCAAGATCGGGCCAATGCAATCCAGTACCGCCACAGATAATTTCAATATTATTTCTTTCCTGGTCTGACGCATTTTTTAGCTTCGAATTGACTTCAACAGGAAATCGTATCTCTTTTTGATCGGACATACGTAAACAAATCATTCCATTTTCATACGATGCTTCTCTCACTGTGAACATTAATTCAGCGACCATGTATTTCATACCATTTTGCTTTTATCAGTTCTAAATGATCAATAATTAGTTGTTCTGCGATTTTTAGATCATTCACTTTCATTCCTTGCGAAAATTCGAGTTCAATAGGTTCTATCCAATATTTTGCAAACCCACCTGCTTTTCTTGTATGTACATGCATTGGCTCATTACCTTCGTTTGCATAGAAGAAGAAGACAAATCCAAATTCTCGGAAAACCTCAGGCATATTATTCAATTTTGATCTCAAATATACGTATATAATTGTGACTATAAGACTCCAAAATAACGAAATCAATATCCCCGATGATCCGTTCGCCTATATCGTCGTAGACCTTGTCGATCAGGTTGCCTGTGCCCTTCATATAGATGGGGGAGATGCCGGCCGCCTTTAAGGTGGTTGCTGCAGGTCCAGATAAAGCTGTTCCAGTTGTAATTCTCATCCGTAAACTGCACAATGATCTCGTCGCGGAACGTTGGGTGTTCGTCGAGCGAGAGGCAATTACCTATGAAGTATAAAGTAGAGAGAGAAGACAAAAGTATAAAGACAAAAGGGTTAAAAAGGAAGATAAAAGTACAAAGACAAAAGGTTTAAAGAGAAGACAAAAGACAAAAGTACAAAGACAAAAGGTTTAAAGGGAAGATAAAAGACAAAAGTATATAGGGCAAAGACAAAAGGACAAAGACAAAAGGTCAAAGATTAGAGCGGGAAAATTAAGACAAAAGGCTAAAGATAAAAGACAAAAGTTGGAATTGTAAATCTTTTTTATCTTTTTACTTTTATCTTTTGTCTTTAATCCACATCTTTTTACTTTTATCTTTTGTCTTTTTACTTTCATCTTTTGTCTTTATCCTGAAAGGATTAAAAATTGAATTCAATCCCGAGGTATCCGCCGGTACGGTTTTCGAAGCGGTCGCCATAATCGCCGGCTACTCCTGCTTTTACTACAAATGGGAGTTTTGTACCGTTGTAACTGCATTCAGCAAGCAATGAGAGTTCGTCGTGAGCGTCAAGATTGGTGAAAATAAACCTGTCGAAATCGCGTGACCAGGTTGCCAATGATTTCCAGTAAAGACCATTGCCCAAAGAACCACTGATCCCAAAATGGTGCATCCAAAGACGCGATCTTTCAAACCCTTTTGAAACATCGTCTTCTCCAATTGTGGGTATAAATACAGGAGAGCCCATCATGTGTTGATAATGGGTATAGCCTGACCTGTATATGCCATGATTAAAATAATTATCTCCACCTCGTCCCGTAATCCGTGTGGGATTGTCGGGTGTTGGTGATGAATGGGGATAAACTCTCCCGCTTTGATTACGCGTGTTCAAATATTCATAAACAACGTCTGTAATAAATGAATTTTTGTTGCTCTTTGCCAGGTGGATTCCCCATAAACCATCGCGAAGGTTATCGAGTTCCATACCTGAGCGGTCATCGTAGGGATGGTTGAAATAAAAGGTGGTGCTTATGTTGCTCCATTCTTTTTTTATTTCCAGGTTGTAACTTCCAAGCTGGTTGCCTGAACTGTTATCCTTATCGTTTTGAGAGGCACCGGTACCACCTGCAAACCCGGTTACATACCGCAAATACTGGCTCCATTCAGGAAGTTGTCCGTCGACAGGGGAAACGCCACCCCAGAAGACATAGTGTTCAAGACCGAGGGAGAGAGAGAGGGAGGGAGAGAGCGCCGCCCGGAAATGGAGATTTTTGTGGTGCAAATGGGCATCGGTAATGTATTGTTTGTCTTTGAGGATGCCCTCTTCGTATAGGAACCGCCACGAGAACCACTTTTTTGCAAACAGAAACGGGATATAGCCATTAGTAGATAAGGAGAGACCGGGTACAGGCCTTGCATTGCGTGAGCGGTACATATTACCATTTGTGGAGGAGAGTCCGCCGTAGATAATAGGATCGCTTTGTGCACCGGCTTTCAAAATCAGCTGTTGGAACCGGAACCCGAGCCAGTATTCATTGGGCTGGAAGTTTGAGCTTCCCGCTAAACCGTAAACCATATTAGCGCCATAGGTGTAGCCCCACTTTTTCAAGGTATCGCGATCCAGACTGCGGTTGAGTCCGGCCTGAAACAGCATATAACTGGAGTTGTGTAGCGTATAGATGCCATTCTGGTTTGAGGTCATCCAAAAGGGGAGGTCTTCGCCGGAACTTACAGCCGTGGTTTGGCTTAGACGGAAGTCGGGGACAAAACCGGTTTTTTCCTGGGCCATCAATGGGATGGTAAGGATGGTAAGGATAGAGATTATAAGGGATTTGAATAAAGACAAAATGATTTATGATTTGGGATTTGGGAATTACGAATCAATCAGTTACACAGTGTTACACTGTGTTAAACACTGAGTTACACTGTGCAACTTTTTTTTAGCAATTAATAAATAATTTGGAAAGGTAAAATACCAATATTGCTTCTATTTTCTCGTTTTTTCAAAAAAAACATCAATAGTAAGTCCAGCCTGTCGAACGATTGAACGGAAGGTTCCAATTGGGATTTCTTTTCTTGGTGATGGTACAATTACTGTAAATCCTTCCTTTTGATATTTTTGATGACTGCCCCTTTGCGAAACAAGCTTGAATCCAAATTTCAGGAGGATCTTAATAATATCTGCTGATGATAAAAGCTTAGACATGAATCCGGGTCTCGCCAATTAAAGTTTCCTGAATGGGGGTGATAGTAAATAAAGCCTCTTTATCCTCAAAATAAAGCAACAATGCTTCGTTTAAATTGTCAATTGCCTCCTGAACTGTGGTTCCAAAACTTGATACATCGACATTTAAACATTGTGAAACGTAGTACTTGTCTTCTTTTTGGACTATATATTTTAGTGTTTTTATCATTGCATATTCTTTTAGTTCCTGATTTCAAAGTTACAACTTTTTTTAATTTGTCGTCAAGTTCTAAGTATTAAACCACAAACTCAGATTGACATTTATTGAATCGAGTTTGCCTGTTCACGCACATCCTGCCTGGAACAACAGATAGATTGGTTTGTGCAATGTATATATGCCGTTCTGGTTCGAGGTCATCCAGAAGGGGAGGTCTTCGCCGGAACTTACAGCCATGGTTTGGCTTAGACGGAAGTCGGGGACAAAACCGGATTTCTCCTGGGCCATCAATGATATTTTCAGTAGAAGTAGTAAAAGCAGGAGGCGGAATTTCATTGAATGAATTACGAATTACGAATTAGGATTTATGAATTACGAATTGGGAATTATGAATTACGAATTAGGAATTACGAATTAGGAATTATTGCACGGAAGAAATAATTTCACTGAGTTACACTGTGTCAAACTCTGAGTAACACCGTGTTATTATTTTTTAGCAATTTCAGTAAATGATTAGTTTAGTTTTTTTATCATTTCAGATGCGTCAAGTTCGATTTTTGAAAAGGCAAACCATTTTTTGCCCAGGTCTTTAAGCGAAGCACCAATATGATAAACCGTTAGATTGTCAATAATCAAAAAGCGGTCATGCGATTTGGTGAACGTCTTTTTGGAACACTGATGACACAGATTTAATGGATAAGGCATTAACATCTGCGTTAATCTGTTGTATCCGCGTCATCAGCGTTCCTACTTTCAATTTGACGATATAGGATACGAACTTGTAAGCATCAAATATCTGCCCGTCATAAAAAATACCTTCTTTCGGAGTTAAGTGGCTTTTTATTAGCAAATCGAACTTTTGATCATGTTCGAGCAATTTTGTTTCTATTCGATCAACACGCTTGTTGAGAACATAGCCTTTCAACAGAAAATCTTTCAAAACCTGATTTGCCCATATTCGAAACTGCGTTCCACGCTTAGAATTAACTCTATATCCAACGGATATAACCGCATCAAGATTGTAATAAACAACTTTGCGTTTTA
>Ga0209724_1000331_pt1 | contig 48046 bp, 51 predicted proteins | sample grotaG_FD_184143 | JGI IMG/M metagenome (GOLD analysis project Ga0209724, IMG submission 184143) | Glacier valley bacterial and archeal communities from Borup Fiord, Nunavut, Canada, to study Microbial Dark Matter (Phase II) -... | ecosystem: Environmental > Aquatic > Freshwater > Ice > Glacier ... | reverse complement strand
GGGCGGCGCGCTCGAGGGTCTCAAGCTCGAGCCAGAGATGATTCAGGGCCTGCTGGGAATGCTGGGTTCGGTGTTGCCGGGTAAGGTGATGAACGGGGTGAATTCTTAGAACTTCGCTCGAGGGGGAACGGCAGCAGACATCGAAATCGTATCTGACACGTTTTTTCTTCGAAAGTGTCCAACCCCTGAAAGAAATTTAGAAAAATCTGCAAGACCCCTGATTTTAGGGGTTCTTTCAATTTGCCCTCTAACACCCCCTTAAAGTGCCGCTTGCTTCATCGCCTCGAGCACGTTAGCCATGTGCGTCTCGAGTTCCACACCCAGTTCCTCAGCTCCCTGAATCACCTCGTCGCGGTTGACCCCAGCGGCAAAAGCGCGGTTCTTGAACTTCTTTTTCAGGCTCGAGAGTTCCAGACCTGCAATGTCCTTTTCAGGGCGCACCAGCACGGCGGCCTGCACCAGTCCGGTGAGTTCGTCCACCGCGAACAGTGTTTTGGCCAGTCGGCTCACTCGAGCCACCCCGCTGTAGCTGGCGTGACCCAGGATGGCCTCGAGCACGATTTCGGGCACGTCGGTGTTCTGACGCAGGTAGTTCACGCCCCAAAAAGGGTGTCCGGTTTGGGCGGCGACATCGTAGGTGGGGTGAGCCTGATAGTCGAAGTCGTGCAGCAGGCCCGCCAGGGCGTAGGGTAGCTCATCCTCGCCCCAGTGTCGGGCGTACCAGCGGGCGGCGGTTTCCACGTTGAGCATGTGGCGCTGGAGGGAGGGGTCTGGGGTGTGCTCGAGCATCAGCGAGAGGGCTTCTTCACGGGTCATGGGGACAGGGTACAAGGTTTTTGGCGAGGGCCGTCACGGTGGGTTGCGTTGCTGCGATGGGGGCTACACAATAGGTTAGACGCTCGAGGGTTGCCCGACACGCATCAGCCCAGCCGATTGAAGCCGATTGAAAAGGAGAGGTCGTGACTCAAAAATTTATCCAGATTCACCGCAATCCACCACCTTCCCGTACCCACACAGCCTTGCAACAGGTCCGTGAACGGGTTGTGCGACAGCTCGAGACCTGGCAAGCACAAGGACGCGTGCTCCACGTTACAAGCTTGACCGAAGAGGGGCAGGTGCTCGAGGTGAGCCTAGTTGTGCCGCTCGAGCTGTACCGGGACCCCGATTCGCGCTATCAGTACCACCTCGACCTGCAAGCACTCGAGCAGGACGACGTTCTGGTTATAACCCACGTACATCGGCCCCATGACCACACCGTATGACTTTCTCGAGCAGGCACGGGCCAATAGAACCCACCTGAACAGCCTGCAACGAGAGAGCTACGATTGGCGAATCACCACCTGCTTTTATTCCGTCCTACACGCGGTCAACGTCGTCTTTAGGCTGCTTGGCTTTCCAGCTACAGAAAACCATACCGAACGGTTCCGGGTGTTGAGGAGTCAACCCGTGTTTCGGCCCATCCTCAAGTCCTATGAGCTGCTTTATGGCCTGAGCATTGACAGCCGATACCGGGCCTACCCTATCTCGAGCCTTCAGGAAGAAACCGAAGAAGCTCAGCAATTGCTCGAGTCCATCTGGTCTTTCTGCGAACGGTTCTGGGTCGCTAAAGGTCTTTCGTAGCTGTGGCTCTCCAACCCTTAAGCCGACTGCTACACTCGTAGAAATGAATCTAATTTTGCTCAAATCCCTGCTCGAGGCCGCTGCGCCCAGTGGCTCCGAGGAGCGGGCCGCGCAGGTGTTTCTCGAGGAAGCCCGGACTTTTGCGGACCGCACTTATACCGACGACTTCGGCAATGTCTACGCCGAAATTGGTCCCGCCCAGTCGAGACCCCGCGTACTCGAGGCGCACATAGACGAGATTGGGGTGATGGTTTCGCATGTGGATGAGGAGGGCAACGCCTTTTTTAACGAAATCGGCAGCATGGACAAGGCCATTTACGTGGGCGCTCGAGTGCGCCTTCTGGCCCCCGGTGGCGACCTCATCGGTGTGGTAGGCCGCAAACCCATCCACCTTTTGAGCAGCGAGGAGCGCTCGGCGGGCATCAAGCTCGAGGACCTGAGTCTGGACCTGGCGCTCGAGCCAGAGGAAGTGAAAAAGCGCGTCCCAAACGGCACGGTGGGTGTGCTCGAGGCCCCGGTGCTGTTTATCGGGCAAAGGGTGGTGTCAAAGGCGCTGGACAACCGAATCGGGGTTTACACGGGTCTCGAGGCGCTGCGTCAGCTCAAGGAGCGGGGGTGCGGCGAGCGAATTGTACTGGTGGGCGGTGTGCAAGAGGAGGTCGGCCACCACGGGGCCAGGGTGGCAGCTTACGGCCTCGAGCCGCGTGAGGCGCTCATTGTGGACGTGACCTTCGAGACCTCGCAGAGCGGTGTGGACGTGAAAAGGCTGGGCGCGTCGCCGTTCGGCAGCGGGGTCAACCTGTGCGTGATGCCCATTTTGCACTCGGGCCTGCGTAAAAAGCTCGAGGGAACCGCCAGGGCGCACGACATTCCATTTACCGTAACCGGTGGCTCGAGCTTGAGCAAGTCGCACACTGACGCCGACGATTTCACCCTCTCGAGGCGCGGTGTGCCCACGGCGCTGCTCTCGATTCCCTGCCGCTCGATGCACTCGCCGGGAGAACAGGTGGATTTGCGCGATGTGGACGCATGTATTCGCTTGATGGTGGAGTACGTGATGGAGGGTCAGGTTTGAGCAATGAGCAATGAGCAATGCTCGAGCAAGAAGGACTCGAGCACTAAATAGGATTTGCTGTTTCTCGAGCTTAAATCTCCCATTGACCTGATAGATTTTCCTTGAAACCTGGGTCAACCCAAAAATACTATGCCCACCCGTCTTTAGCTCATCACTCATTGCTCACCACTCATCAACCTTCCAACCCCGACCCGCTCACAATCCCTCCCGCTCGAGTGCCCCACTGTTAAAGGGCAAGAGCACCTGCTCGAGCAGATATTCGGGAGGATGATTTATGACTAACACCAAAGTGGTTAAATTTGCAGTGCTGGGACGGCTCGAGGCCAAACCGGGCCTGGAAGCCGAGGTCGAGGCGTTTCTTAAAAGCGCTTTGCCGCTGGCCCAGGCCGAGACCGACACCGTGAGCTGGTACGCGCTCAAACTGGGACCGACCACTTACGGCATCTTCGATACCTTCGAGAGCGACGCCGGAAGGCAGGCACACCTGACCGGTCACATCGCGGTAGCGCTGATGGCCCGCGCCCCCGAGCTGTTCAGCAAGCCCCCAGAGCTTGAAATGGTGGACCTGTTAGCGGTCAAGAACTGAGCGCCCACCGCGTACTCGAGCAAGGACGCGGAGCACTTCGCGTCCCTTTTTTATAGCGTTTCCCATAAAGGTGCGTGGTTTTCCGCACCTTTATGGTGAGCGGAGCGAATGGAAAAAAGCAGTGGTGCTCGCGGAAATGGAAGCTTTGGAGCAAAGCAGAAAAGCTGTAATGTTAGCGAGCACCACTGTAGAAAAACACTTGCACTCGAGACCCGTGCTCGGGCCGATTTTCAAGGAGCAAACAAGGTAAACAAGGAGGAAACATGGCACTCGAGGCACTGATTTTTGATTTCGACGGCACTTTACTGGACACCGAAACTCCCGAATACGCCCATTTTCTCGAGCTGTACCGCGAATACGGCCTCACTTTAAGGCTCGAGGACTGGCAAAGTGCGGTGGGTACTTGGGACGCCTTTGACGTGTGGGAACCCTTCAGGCACTTAGGCGCTTCTGAACTCGAGCGCTTGCAAGCGCGCCACCAAAGCACCTTGATGGCCCACCTAGCCGACCTCGATTTGCGCCCCGGCGTGAGGACCGTGCTCGAGCAGGCCAAAGCCAAGGGTTTGAAACTGGCCATCGCCTCCTCGAGCAGTCAGGAATGGGTTGGGGGCTTCCTCGAGCGCCACGGACTTATGGACACTTTCGACGCTCTGGCAACCCGCTGGGAGGTAGAGAAGGTCAAGCCCAACCCGGCGCTGTACCTGCTAGCGCTCGAGAAACTGGGTCTAAAACCCGAAAACGCGCTGGCACTCGAGGATTCGCTCAACGGCTTCAAGGCGGCTGTGGGCGCAGGTTTACTCTGCGTAGTCACGCCCCACGCGGTTACGGCCTCGCTGCCCTTCCCGGCCTCAGCGCCCCGGCTCGAGACGCTCGAGGGAGGATTAACTGTACTCGAGGGGATTTATACGGATTTCTACTCGAGGGAGTAGATGAGGGGGTGGTTAGTGATTAGTTATCAGTTAAACAAAAGATAGGTCTGCATCTAAAAATGCAGACCTATCTTGACCGAAAACCGAAAACCCGAACCTCGAACCCCCACTCCCTACTTTTTACGCCCAAACAACCCACCAAACAACCCTTTCTTCTCCGGGGCTTTGGGCAGATTCAGTGGCGGGGCCGCTGGGGTTTTGGGTTCCAGCGGTGTGCTGGGTCCGTGGCGACCTATGGACGGGCCATCCAGCACCGCTTCACGTTCTTTGGCCTCGCTACTGACCCGCTCCATGTGCTCGAGCTGGGTGTCACTCATGTTGCTCAGCGAAGGGGTTTCGTCCTCCCAGTCGAGCAGTTCGGGTGGAGGCACATAAAGTTCCTGACCGCCCAGGCGCGTGAGAGAGCGCAGCAGGCTGGTGTACAAGTCGGTGGCACTGGGTCGCTCGTCGGGGTTCTTGGCCATCGCTCTCTCGAGGTCGCGCACCGTGGCTTTGGGCAGCTCCGGAACCCGCATGGCCAGCGACTTGGGAAAGGAGGTCAGGTGGGCAATCATCAGTGCCTCGTAGCTGTCGCCCTCGAAGGGCCGAACTCCGGTGAGCAGTTCGTAAATCAGGACCCCCAGGCTGTACACGTCGCTGGCCACGCTTGAGCCTTCTCCCCGGTAAATCTCCGGGGCCATGTAAAAAGGGCTGCCCGCCGAGGCCCCCCCACTGCCGAGTCGCACCGCCACGCCAAAGTCGGCCAGATACACGTTGCCCTGTTTGAGAAAGATATTGGCGGCCTTGATGTCTTGATGGATGATGCTCTGGGTGTGCACGTAAGCCACCGCCGAGGCCATCTGGGTGGCGTAACGCAGCGCGGTAATCAGCTCGAGACGGCCCGCTGCCAGCACATGGTCGAGGCTACTCTCCGAAAAATACTCCAGACACAGGTGCGCGTCGGGACCCGCCGGAATGCCGCTGTAGCTCTTGACGATGTTTGGGTGCTCGAGCCGCAGGGACATGGTGACTTCCGAGGCGAAGCGGGCCGACTTTTCCACGTCGCCACGCACATCGTCGCGGGGCAGCTTGAGTGCCACCTCACGCTTCTGGTCGTCTAAGGCCAGGTAAACCATCGCGGTTTTGCCCGTGCCTATCAGGTAATCCAGCTTAAAACCCAACATCGTCGAACACCGCCTTTAACATATGAGAAGTGTACTCCAAACCAAAAAAAGCTGTGAAAGATTTATTCACAAGACCCCTCAAGGGACTTTGTAGGTGCCCAATCCGCTCGAGACCCCACGGGGAAACTCTCGCATCACCCGCTCGAGGGCCTTTTTCGAGGTGGCATCCACCATCTTGGTAAAGGCAAAACCACCCCATTTGTCGCCTCCAGGCAGCTCTACGAAGACCTCGACATGCAGGTCGTAGAGCAACTCGGTCTCGAGCGCACGCCCCACCCCAGTCACTTTGGCCCAGGTTTTACCGCTCAGCTCGAGCGGGTGCAGATTTGCACCCTCAGGGGTTGGCTCAAGCGTGCTCCTGAACGGGATGGGCAAATCTCCCAGCAGCGGCACCGAAACCAGCAGCTCAGCACTCACCGTGTAAGGCGGGGTCTGACCCACTAGCTCGAGGTCCCGCATAAAGCTGACCCCCTTGAGCGAGGCCAACGGGTCGCGCAGATACGCCTGAGCCGTCTCGAGCGGGGAGCTGTGGGGAATGCGAAAGTTTTGCTTAAATTCGAGTTTCATAGGAATAGAGAGTATTACACACCGAGTTTTACAATCCTCAGACTCTTTTGGATGTGCGCTCGAGTAAGCTCAGCTTCATTCCATCCACTGTACACGAACGTGCTGGGTTGAAAGAGCTTCCTGCAACTCCTCGTCGCTCACCGCCTTTAGGCGGCCCCGCGCCGCAAAGCTGGGTGTGCTCGAGGCAAAGCCTACCCGCACCACCACCTCATCGGTTTCCTCGTCGCGGCCCATCTTCCACACCAGATGCGAGGCGAGCTGCTCGAGCTGGTTTTCGAGTTGAAGCTCGAGTGAGTGCTCGAGGTCGGTCTCGAGCGGGTTATCGAGGTCGGTCATGGGGTTAGTTTACAGCTTGTGGCTGAGAGCTTAGTTGGGGGTGGGGCGTTTAAGCGGGACCGGGCAAATCCCCCTTTTCTTTTTATCGCTGCGCTTCAAAAAGAATTTCCGTCCCTCCGGGAAGCTGCGCGAACCTTGACGAAGGGGGACCTTAAAGGCATTTCCGCTCGAGCGCCGTGTTTTGGGCCTCCCTTAACAAGGGGGGCGTGTGGTAGCGCTGCGCGTCACCACACGGGGGGATTCGCCCGGTCCACTAGAGCGGGCAGGCCCCTAATCCGCCGCCTGAAGCAAAGCAAATTTCAGATAGCGCGTCTCGGGCACGCCCAGCAGCTCGGGGTGGTCTGGGGCCTGGGTTCCGCGCTCGAGAATCCGCAACCTGCGCCCTGCGTCGCGGGCCGCGTCCTCGAGCATGGCATAGAAATCGGGTTCACTGACGTGAAATGAGCAACTGCTCGAGGCTAGAGTACCGCCAGGAGCCAGCATCTTGATGCAGCGCAAATTGAGTTCCTTGTAGGCGCGGTAAGCGCTGGGCAGGTCTTTTCGCAGCTTGGCCAGCGCGGGCGGGTCCAGGCTGATAGTGTCGAACTGCCGACGCTCGGACTCGAGCGCCCTGAGGTAATCAAAGGCGTTGGCCTCGACGTAGCGCACGCCGTTGTAGCCGTTGAGTTCCATAATTTGCTGCGCCCGCTCGAGCGCCGGAACCGAGGAATCGATGCACTCGAGCGAATTCACCTTGCCCGCCAAGTGCAGCCCGAAGGCACCGTGGTATGAAAATACGTCGAGTGCGTCCCCATGAGCGTGCTTTCCCAAAGTCTGACGGTTGAGCCGCTGGTCCAAAAAGGCCCCGGTTTTCTGACCGAGGTAAGGATTGACCAGATAGCGCAGACCTGCCTCGTGTACCTCGAGTTCCTCGTCTACCACGCCATAAAGGGGCTTAACGAAGGTTTCTAGGCCCTCGAGCGAACGGCTGCGGTTCTCGAAGCGGGCCAGAATACCCTTCGGACGCAGCTTTGAAACCAGTAGCTCCACAAAATCGGGGATAAATGGCTCGAGTGCGGCGCTGCCCGACTGCATCACCAGCGTATCCCCGTAACGGTCCACAATCAGGCCGGGCAGGCTATCGGCCTCACCGTGAACCAGGCGGTAGCCTTCATCCTGAATATTGAGGGCCGCGCGCAGGTCCAGGGAACGCTCGAGCAGGTGAAGCAAAAAGGCACGCCCCACCTCGGCGTCGCCATAACTCAGCATCCGCACGCTGATTTCACTGAGTGGATTGACGGCGGCCCAACCGTACACCCGCCCGCGTCGGTCCTGTACCGGATACAGACCGGGGTTATGGGGCAGGTGCTCGAGGTCGCTTTTATAAATCCAGGGATGGCGACTTTGCAGGCGCTCGAGGCCGCGCTGGGAAAGGATAACCTGAAGTGAGGGGGCGGTCATGAGGGCAGTCTAGCAGTCTACCTGCAAGGCTCGAGCGCGGGTGAAACCGCACCTCAATATCAAAATGAAAATTTCTGATGAGATACAATTGGCTTGTATGAAACTTCGTTAAATTTAAGCGCCGTTTCGGCTACACTCTGGGCATGGCTCGGGTAGTGGCAATAGATGATGACGCTTCGATTTTGCGATTGGTTCAACTGGTGCTCGAGCGTGAGGGTTACGCCGTCAAACCGTTTTTGAGTCCGCTCGAGGCTCTGGAACACCTGAAAATCGAGGTTCCCGACGTCATCGTGTGCGACATGCGAATGCCCGGTCTGAGTGGCCTCGAGCTGCTCACCGAGATTCGCAAAACGCCTGAGTTAGCCAGGGTTCCGTTTCTGTTTCTCTCGAGTTACGCCGAAAAAGCCGACATCCGCGCTGGCATGATGTTTGGGGCCGACGATTATCTGGGCAAACCGTTTAGCCCCAAAGAGCTGGTCGCGGCCATCAAGGTGCGGCTCGAGCGCCACAAGGAACTGCGCGGACCCGTGCCCACCGAGCTTGCGGCGGTAAAACAGGGCCTTCAGGTGCGGGCGATGGGCGCGCCCCAGGTGGTGTGGCAGGGCAGCCCAGTGGTGTGGACTTCGCGCAAGGCGACAGAACTGTTTTTTTACCTGCTCGAGAAAGGTGCGGCCAGCAGTTGGGAGGTGGCCGAGGCGCTGTGGCCCGACAAGGACGAGGAACGGGCCTCGAGCCTGTTTCACACCACGCTGCACCGCCTGCGTAAATCGCTGTTCAGCGAGGTCGTAGATTCGGCCAATCGCCGCTACAGCCTGCAATACAGCCTGGACGTGCAGTACGACGTACGCGACTTTCGCGCCCGCTCGAGCACGGCGCTTCAGAACCGCGACCTGAATTTGCTCGAGCAAAATATTCAACTGTTCGGCCCTTTCCTGAACGACTACGATTCGGATTGGTGCAGCGAGCTATCGAGCGCGCTGTGTCACATTCAGGTCAACCAGCTCGAGTGCGCCGCGTCCCTGATGCAAGCGCAGGGCCGCCTGCGCGAATCACAAAACCTGCTCGAGAAAGCGGTGCAGTTCGACCCGCTGGCCGACCCACTGTGGCGGCTGCTCGAGGGCGTGCTAATGCAGTTGGGCGACCCTCGAGCACAGGCGGCAGCGCGGCGGCAACCGTGGTGGGTGAACTAGAAAACGCTCCCTGTTTGAATGGAGCGCAAAGGAGAGTTAGTCTCGCTCTGCTTTGCGCTCTATATTCTGCGGTATTGGTGAAGGTGAAGCTCGAGACAAGGCTTGAAAATACAAATACCCTATCTCCAGGGTTGAGTTCGTCCTCATGCTCAAAACGCTCAAGGCGTGCAGTACACTGTTTGAACGATTGTATGCACCTGTGGAGACCCGATGAAACGAACCGTCCTGACCTTGCTTCTAGCCCTCACCTCCAGCGCGTTCGCCGGACTCGATGAGGGAAAAGCGGCGCTCGAGGCGGGCAATTACCCGTTAGCCGAGACCGAGTTCGCCACGGTGAGCAGTCCGCAAAAGCTGTATTGGCGGGCGCAGATTTGGTTGAAACGGCGCTCGAGTTTAGAAGACATCGTGGACGCCAGACGCTATCTCCAGGACGCGGCCCAAGTCGGCTACGCTCCAGCGATGACCGCGCTGGGCGAGTCTTACAACAGAATTGAGAATTTCGGCAGCGGCGAAGCGGCGGGCTACCTCGAGACCGAGGGTAAAAAAGTCTTCGATTGGTTCAAAAAAGCTGCTCAGGCCGGAGACCCCGAGGGGATGTATCGCCTCGCAGCGTGGTACGACGGGATAAACGACGCGGCGAGCGCGGCGAAAAACATGGTACTGGCCCTCGAGTGGTACAAAAAAGCGGCGGCACTCGGCAACGGGGCGGCGCTGTATCAGATGGGTGTGTTCTATCTCGAGGGTGTGAGAGTGCCGAAGGACCCCGCACAAACCCAGACCCTGTGGACCCAGGCCGTGAAAGTGGGCGACACCGACGCGATGATCGCGCTCGCCCAGCAATACGAGGGGGGCAAGAGCGACGCCGCCCTCGAGCAGTCGCTCACGCTGTACCTCAAGGCTGCCGAGGTGGGCGATGTGCGCGGTATGGGTAAGATGGGGCGGGCTTACCTCAGCGGGGTATTCGGCGGGGGAACCCTCACCAAAAACCTGCCCCAGGCGCTCAGGTGGCTAGAGGCTGCTGCTGCTGCCGGCGACGGCGACGCGGGCTACGAAGCCGGGGTCATCTACGCCCGTGGGGTGGGCGTGAAGCAGGACCTCGAGCGGGCCGAGAAGCTGCTGGGCAACATGACTGACAGCGGCCTAGGCTTCACCGTCTACGCACGCATCCTCGAGGGCGATTTTCAGGATTTCGTAAGCGCGCTCTACTGGTACGGCAAGGCGGCTGGCCCGCTGCCGCCGGACCCCGCAGACCCCGATTCGTTTGGTGCAGACGCGGAGGAGCAAAGTGCTGAGGGTGTGGGAGACCCGGACGCTCAAAAGGCGCTGGTCCGGCTTTACCTCAGCAAGAAGCCGGGTGTGCCCTACGACCCGGCGTTCGCCTTGCGTTGGGCCGAGGTGGTGCTGCGGCGGGCAAACCGTGACCCCGACCAAGCGTTTCTGGCCTCGCTGTTTGTGCAGGGCCTGGGCACCGCAAAAGACCTGGACAAGGTGCTCGAGCCATATCGGAATGTGGCTCGAGCGGGCGACAATGAGGACTTCATGGCCTTCATCGTGCTCGTACAGTACGCGCTGGGCCAGAGTTTTGAGCGGGGCCAGGGCCGCGAGAAGGATTTGGACCAGGCGCTCGAGCTATACCAGAATGCGGCTCGAGCGGGCAACAAAAAGGACTACCTTGCGGACGCCATCGCGCGCGTGCAGTACGCACTGGCCAAGAGTTTTGACTATGGCGAGGGCCGGACGCAGGATTACGCCAAAGCCGCTTCGCTCTACAGGCAAGCCGCTGAGGGTGGACAGATGGATGCTGCTGCCCAACTGGGATACTTCTACTTCACGGGCCGGGGCGTGCCCAAAGACGACAAACAGGCGGTGTCCTGGTCGCGTATCGCGGCGGGGCAGGGCAATGCTAAGGGCCTCTTCAACCTGGGCCTCGCCTTTGAGCTGGGCCAGGGCGTTGTGAAAGACCTCAAGCAGGCCCTCGAGCTTTACTTGAGGGCCGCAGCACTGGGTTCCGCATCCGCCCAAGGCGCTCTGGGCGCGCTCTACTTCAACGGCGTAGCTGTTCCCCAAGACCTCAAGCGGGCCGCTGACTGGTTTGGCAAGGGTGCCGAGGGGGGCGACCGTGGGGCGCAGTACAATCTGGGCGTGTGCTATGAAAATGATTGGGGCGTGACCCAAGACCTCGAGCTAGCCAGACTTTGGTACGGCAAAGCCGCCGCCCAGGGTCAAACCCAGGCTCGAGACGCGCTGGCCCGGCTGGGCGTGACCAAACCGTGAGCGCGGTCCTCGAGCACCGCCCTGCATCTTGACAATCCACATCCTGACCAAAAGCGTTCCTGACCCTCTCGAGCACTCACCCTTCACCGACGGTCTGGAGAAACCCATGAAAACCCTGAACCCCGTCCGACCCCACTTCCTCCTCCTGCTCGGCGCGCTGTGCTCGAGCGCAGCCCTGGCCTTCACCAGCGCTAAAAACGGCTACAGCGTGACCGCGCCGCCCGGCTGGACCGCGTTCAAACACCCCGATGAATACGTAGAGTTCAGCTACGAGAGCCTCGACGCCCAGAGCGCCATCTATGTAACGGCCTTTGCGGAGACCTACGCTGAGATGACCTCCGCCCGCTTGAAGGAGAGCTTCGATGCGCTGCCCGCGAAGGTCAAGGAGGAAGAATTTATCCTGATTAGCCGCCGCAAGAGCACCCTGGCCGGGCGTCTCGCGCTCGAGACCCTCATACAGAAGCCCGCCCAAAACGAAAACTCGCCCTACGTGTCTCAGGAGCTGAGGACGGTACACCGTTCTAAAGGCTATATCCTCACCTTTGAGTACCCGGTCGGGCAGTACAACCGGTACAAAAAAGCCTTTGACGCGGTGCGGGCCAGCTTCAAGCTTTCGCCCTGAAGGCACGGCAAAGCCAGGGAAGCTCGAGCGCAGCCTGAACTCCCTGTGCAGCCGGTTCGCGGAGCGGCTTGTCGGGTTCACCGTGGTCCTTGAGCAACACGCCCGGAAGGCGGGCGCTGTGGGTCACGCTCGAGGGGTTGACCCGTGGTTGTGGCCGGGTTGTGGGTAGACACCGTGGGTTCCAGGACCTTCTCCCCACCGCACGAATGCGTTGAGAGATAGGAAAGAGAAAAGGTCCTCCGACGACTTTAGCCGGAGGTCTGATACAAAAACGCTATGTTCATCGCCTATACCCCCGCGCACTACACCTTTCCCCTCCCCGAAGGCCACCGCTACCCGCTTTACAAATATCAGGGCGTGGTGGACGCGCTCGAGCAAAGTGCTGTGGCAAAGGGTCTGCTCGAGATGAGACCCTCGCCCGCGCTGCCGTGGGAACAAGCCGAGCGAATTCACGACCCGCACTACCTCAAGCGCTGGCGCTTAGGCGAACTCGAGAAAGCTGAAATCCGTGAATACGGCCTGCCCTGGAGCGTGGAGGTGGTCGAGCGGGCGCGGCGGGCAGCGGGCGGAACCTGCGCCGCACTCGAGCAAGCCCTAAGTCTGGGCTGGGGAATGCAGCTTGCAGGGGGAACCCATCACGCCTTTCACGCGCACGCCGAGGGCTTTTGCCTGCTCAACGACGTAGCGATTTGTGCCCAGTTAGCGCTCGAGACCAGGCGCGCCCAGCGGGTGTTCATTCTGGATTTGGACGTACATCAAGGCAACGGAACCGCCAAGCTGTTGGCCCCGGAGCCTCGAGTCTTCACGCTCAGCGTTCACGGGGCCAGAAATTACCCCTTTCGCAAGGAGAAAAGCTCGCTCGACCTTCCGCTCGAGGATGGAACAAGTGACGCTCAGTATCTCGAGGTGATGCGAGGCGAGGTCAGGGCTGCGCTCGAGGGCTTCAAACCCGACCTGCTCATTTACCTTGCCGGGGTGGATGTGTTAGCTGGAGACCGCTTCGGACGCTTTGCCCTGTCGCTCGAGGGTGCGCTCGAGCGGGACCGCTGGGTGTTCGAGTGGTGCAAGCAAACCGCCACCCCCATTCTGAGCGTGATGAGCGGAGGCTATAACCGGGACCACAGCCTCACGGTGCGGGGCCACGCACAAACGGTAGAAGTGGGCTTAAACGTGTTGGGCTAAGGCTCGAGCGAACCCTGTACAGGATTTCAAGGATGAGTAAAATTTGTATAGGGTTTGTTCAGGGTTTGTAATCTAAAAGCATCCGTCCAAAGTCCGGCGTGAGCATAGGACGCTTGTGTTTTAGACACCGTTTCATACAGGAAAAATCTGCATATTTGGTCAAACTTTTTTGCATGTTTGGTCAAGCTTTGAGTTTAGGTCACGGGCCGCTTATATTGTGATTGTATTTTTGACTTCATCTTTATTGTATAACCTTTGATACGCTCTGTTTCAAGCAAACCATCCTCAAGACTCTGTTTCTGCCCTGACTTGAGCGGTTTATCCGAGTACCCATCAGGAGAACGCCATGACCCTTTACGCTCCCACCACCCGCACCGCCGACTTCGACGCTCAAGGCCGCCCCGTGCGGCGGGGGGACACGCTGTACTACACCGGCGACAGTAGCCCCAGTTTGTACCGCCTCGAGACCGGATTGTTGCGAGCGGTGCGCCTGACCCCACAGGGCCGCAACCTCACCGTGCGCCACATTTTGCCCGGTGACATCTTCGGTGAGGAGGCGCTGCACGGCCTGCCCCGCAGCCATCAGGTCATCGCGCTTTCAGACGCCACGGTGCAGGCGGTGTATCCCAGCCAGCTCGAAGGGGCCGCCCTGTGGGACGTGTTGCGTTCGCTTTCCGGCCAGCTTCAACGGGTCATGAACGACGGAGTTCACATTCAAGACGGTGAACTCCGCGAGCGCATCGCCCGCTACCTGCTCAACCTCTCGACTAGCTCTCTGGGCGGACGTCACGAAAATGGTCACGCTTTCGTGCGCGCCACTCACGAACTCATCGCCGAGGGCACCGGAGCCACTCGAGAAAGTGTAAGCAAACTCATCGGTGAGATGCGTGACGACGGCCTGCTGACCCCGGCATACCGCTGCATTACGCTGAGCAACGAAGCTGCACTGCGACAAATTGCAGGTCTGCACGGTTAAATAACGGTGGGTAATGAGTAATGAGCTTAAAACATTTACAGTTTTCACCCCATCCCATGTGGATGGGGTTTTTACTTGGCCCCTGCACCTGTGCTGCAAACAAACACCCCCACCGAAGTGAGGGGCGCTCGAGGGAAGGGAGTAAGCCGGGTTCTGTCCCCATCTTGCGACGGGTCGTGGTCATCTATCTGGGCGATTTGTCGCCAAACCGCTCGAGCGCTCTCTTTGGAATCAAAGGACGGGCCGCCCTCCGCCGTTCGGAGCTTGCACCAGATGGGGTTTACCCGCCCACGCAGTTTCCTGCGCGAGGGGTGCGCTCTTACCGCACCGTTTCACCCTCACTGCGCCCCCATTGCTGGCGGCGCAGCAGTCTCGTTTCTGTGGCACTTTCCGTCGGCTTCGCACATTCGGCCCAGTTTCCCGCGCCGCTGTTTACTCGCCGCCCTGCCGTTAGCAGGCATCCTGCCCTGTGGTGCCCGGACTTTCCTCACCCGTAAGGGCGCGACCACGTTGCTTCCCTGGGGATAGTGTAGCGCAACTCGAGGGTATTGGAGAATCGGGGGCGAAATGAGCGCCTCCGGCGAGTCTTTGGTTCTTGGTTATTGGTTGGTTTGATGTTGAGCGCAAGGAGCAGACCAACCAAGTACCAAAAACCAATGACCAAGAACCAGTGACCCGACCCGCCAGAGGCGCAAAGGTCGTACTTTTAGTTCAACCGGAGCAAACCCGCTCGAGTGTCCCCAAAGCCGCAACTTCGGTAAAACGGCTCGAGGTGCGCTTCAAAATCCACATGCAGCCAGTGAATTTTCCGCGCTCGAGCTTCCTGCGTAGCCTTACGAACCAGTTCGCCCCCGATTCCCTGATGTTGATGGTCCGGGTGGACGGTGGTATCGAGCAAAAAACCGTGAACGCCCCCGTCCCAGGCAACTTTAACGAAGCCGACAAGCTCTTGTGGTGAGTGTTCGTTCTCGAGAAAAGCACACACATAAAGTAAGCAGTGCTCGAGCGTGAACCCAAATTCTGTATCGGTATGCTCGAGCCAAGCACTCCTGAAAAGCGCGTTCAGGTCGTCGTTGAGCACTCGAGAGTTGATTTGGTAAACAACTTGCTGCAAAGCTTTTTTCTCCCCTGCTCCCCTTCAAGTCTTGGCCCGCCGCTTCTGATAGCGCCCCGTTCGCAACTCCTGAGCGTACTCCCTGGCAAACGGCATCCCCGATTTCTCGGCCACCGCAATTTCAATCTCGCGGTCATAGAGCACTCGAGCGAAACTGACACTGTAACCCGTGTTCTCGAACTCGAGAATCAGATAGCTGGCCAGAACCGTGTCGAGCGGGTTGCCCACGCTGCCGGTGTTGAGCAGGGGTCTGCCCTCGACATCGAGCATCAAAGCCTCGTGAACGTCAGCGTAGACCACCGCGTCGGCAAATTCGGTAAGTCCACGCTCGAGCTGGGGATAGAACATCTCGCGCTGGTCGGGCAGGCTCGAGTGAGGATATACCCGGTGAAACACGCTTTTGGAGGACGCGTGAACAAAGCGCCACAGCATGTTGCCAAAGATTTCTTCGTGGGCAAAATCCAGCCCTGAGAGGTACTCGAGCTGGCCCTTGCTGAGCTGCGCCCTGGGCCAGACATCCTGGGGACGGTTAGACGCCCCCGCCACTCGAGCGTCCCAGTTGCCCATCACCACCACGTCTGAATGCGCCTGAACCCAATCCACCACTTCGCGGGGCCGTGGCCCCTTGCCGACCAAATCGCCCAGCACCCAGATATTCTGGATTCCGCGCCGTTTAATGTCGGCGTGTACGGCTAAGGTGGCGGTGAGATTGGCGTGTAAATCTGCAATAACCGCTAACTTCATGGATTACAGTGTACTCGAGAAGCAGATTTTGTCCCTCTTCATGCGGATGTTTATGCTGACCTACGCACTACAAAAGGGCGCAGAATTACGAATGCTCGAGCTGCACCCCCCCCCTTAGCAGCTAGGTTTCACGCTCGAGGGGGTCTTAAAGCAAGACTAGCCTCGAGCCGACGGGGAAGGTTTCGAGGACCAGGCGGTTTACGGACTGCTCGGGTCGGAGTGGTCAGGTCGCAATGCTCGAGCCTGACTCACATCCTCGAGCGCATCTGGAACGCCTGAAGCACTAAGGCGACCCCAGCAATCAGGGCATACGCGCCAATAAGGGTGATGACCGACAGCGCACCCGCTCCCGGCGCAACGTAGAGCAGAACCCCAAAAATCACGCTCAGCAGGCCGCTGAGACCCACCAGCCACTCCCAGGCACCGGGAATTTCATTTCGCAGTCGGTAGGCCGCCATCATCTCGAGCACACCGGTGAAAATGGCCCAGAAAGCGATGGTGTAGAGCAAAAAAAGCGTGGTAAAACCGGGTGAAAATAGGGTAAAAACACCGATACCCACGCCGATGAAGCCCATCACCGCCGTCCAACCCCACGAGCGGCTCGAGGTGTGACCAAAGGCGAAAAACAGCGCGCTCAGGCCATCGAAGAGCACATACATCCCAAAGAGCAGCACCAGATAGGTTAGGGTGACACCTGGCGAGAACAGCGCCAGCAAGCCGAAGATGAGTGCGGCGAGGCCACGGGCCAGCGTAAAGCCCCAGCCCTGCGCCCGCACTCGAGCGGGGGAGGGCGGCGGGGAAATCGGTGTGGAGGTAAATTGGGTCATGGTGTCCTCGGGGGCAGCGTGGAGTGAGTGGGTTCAGACTTTACACCTCAGCTTACCAGTGCGCTCGAGGGGGAAAGGGCTGCATGAAGCGCGGCTAAAGTGTCTTGATACGTGCAATGTTTGAAGAGGTCGCTCGAGGGGTGGGCAGGAAGCACACTCGAGCTAGGAAACTAACAAAAGAAGGGCGCACATTTGTGCGCCCTTCTCGCAAAAACCGTTTCTTACGCGGCTGAGATGACGATTTTGACCGGAATGGTCACGTCGTGGTGGGCCTTGTAGTTCACCACATACTCGCCAGTTTCCTTGATGGGCTTGGCCAGCTCGAACTTGCGGCGGTCCAGCTCGTACCCAGTCTGGGTTTTGAGCGCTTCCACGATGTCAGCACTCGTCACGGCTCCGAAGATTTTACCTTCGCCCGCCTTGGCAGTGAGCAAAACGGTCACTTCGGCCATGCTCTCGGCCAGCTTCTCGGCGGTGATTTTCTCCCGCTCGAGCTGCTTGCCTTTGGCCCGAATACGCGCCTCGAGCGTCTTCATGTTGCTGGCGGTGGCGTACAGCGCGATGCCCTGCGGCACCAGGAAGTTACGAGCGTAACCTCCCTTGACGTTCACCACATCGCCAACCTTACCGAGTTTGGGCATCGGCTCGAGCAAAATGATGTTCATGCCGCTCATCTCCGTACCAGCTTCTCGGTGTAAGGCACCAACGCGAGCTGGCGGGCGATTTTGATGGTTCCAGCCAAACGGCGCTGGTTTTTGGCGCTCAGTCCGGTGCGGCGACGGGGCAAGATTTTGCCGGTGTCCGAAATAAATCGGCGCAGCATCTTGACGTCTTTGTAGTCGGTAATCTCGAGTTCACCGATGGAAAAGGGGTCCACCTTCGGCTTGCGGGGCCGCTTGGGTCCCTTACCACGGGGTTTGCGGTCTTGGTCTCTGCTGGTCATAAAGTCCTTTTGGCGGTGAGTGGTGAGCTAAAACATATTGAAGCAAATGCTCGAGCAGTCTTAGCTCATCACTCATCGCTGCCCCTTAGAACGGTAAATCTTCGTCTTCAGGGGGTAAATTCAAGCCTTCGTCAATATCCAGGACGCTCGAACGGCTCCCCGTGTTCCCGCGATTTGCGGGGGCAGAAGCACCAAAGGCTTTTTGGCCTGCTGCCGGGGTGGCACCAACACTGCCCGTATTTTGGGCGGCTGGGCCTCGAGTCAGTCCCTCGACGCGAGTCACTTCCACTTTTGTGCTATTGCGCTTGGCTCCTTCTTTGTCGGTCCACTGCTCGTTTTTGATGCGCCCAGTCACCATCAGAGAATCGCCCTTTTTGAACTCGGCTGCGCGCTCGGCGAGTTCACGCCAGAGGTTGAGGTCGAGCCAGTGGGTCTTTTCCTGCCAGTTTCCGTCCTTGCCTTTCCAGCTTTCGCTGACTGCAATGGCCACTCCGGCCACCGCGTCGCCACCCGAGGTGTAACGCAATTCGACATCGCGCCCCAGGTTTCCGACCAGCACAGCTTCGTTGAGCGCACGCTGCAAGCGGTATCCACCGCCGTTATCGCGCACCACATCGGCTTCGGGACGTTGCACACCTTCCACGCGCAGCCCTTTGATGGCGGTCAGAGACTTTTTCTGTCCGGTCTCTTTATCGTCCCATTGGCGCTGCTCCAGTGAGCCTTCTACCATCACCACACTGCCTGCCTTGAACTGCTCGCTCACCGTTTCGGCGGGCTTGCCCAGCAAGCTGACCTGGTGATACCAGGGCAAATTACGCACCTGTCCGTCTGCGCCTGTCACCACATCTTCACCGGCCACGGTGATACGGCACACTGCCGTGCCGTTGGGGGTGTAGCTGAGTTCGGGGTCGCGGGCGAGTGCGCCGACCAGATAAACGTGATTTAAGCCTCGAGCCATGATGATTTCTCCTTGATAGTTGGGTTACTTGAATGTTTGCTTAGTGTTAGGCTGCTCGGACAGGTCACTTTATCTCGAAAGTAACGGTTGCTTGATTGTGCTTTAAGGCGCGTGAAAGCTAGGCGATTAAGCCTTCTTGGTCTTCCACTCGGGGCGGTCACGCACCACCAGCACGCGGCGAATGTTGTCGCGCAATCTCAGGTTGGCGGCGATGTCCTTTTCAGGGTTTCCGCTCGAGCGCACGTTATAGTACAAAAAGTACCCTTCGCGCTCCTTGAGAATGGCGTAAGCGAGGCGGCGGTTTCCCAGCTCCTCGAGTCCAACCACCTCGGCTCCGGCAGCCTGCACCGCACCGGCGATGTACTCTTTCTCCACAGTCACCTGCTCGGCACTGAGCGAAGGGTTCAAAATCAGGTTAAGGTCGTAGTTATTCATGTTTCACCTCCTAGCGTGCAGCAGATTATGTGGTCTACATAATACCACAAAGGCCCACAGCCGTGCAATATACCACAACAGACCGGGGCGGGTCCAGGCTCGAGAAAATTCCCGGTTTTCCCGTTCATTCCCCTCTTGAGCCTGAGCGCCCCGCGTGATATACTTCTCCGCTGGAACCCGCGCAAGCGGGAATGTAGCGATGCACGTTGGGCGCAGGTCAAGCTGCACGCTTGCGAGGAGAGTAGAGACTATGTTTGCAGTGATTGCCACAGGCGGTAAGCAGTACCGCGTAGAAGAAGGTGACGTTATCCGGGTGGAGAAGCTCGAGGGTGAGGTCGGCAGCAATATGGAGTTCAGCACCTTGCTCGTTGCCGGAGAGCAGACCCTGCTCAACGACGCCAGCGTGCGGGTTTCAGCAGAAGTAGTCGAGCACGGACGCGGCCCCAAAATTTACATCCGCAAGTACAAGAGCGGCATTCAGTATCGCAAGCGCACCGGCCACCGCCAGGACTACACCGCGCTGCGAATCACCAGCATCAAGTAAAGCAAAGGGTTATTGGTCATTGGTTTTGGGTTGGTTTGTTTAAGCACGCTCGAGCAGACAAACTGAAAATTGAGAACTGAGAACCCTCGAGCGACCAGCACATATCCTCTCAGTCTGGTCCCCAACGAAGGAGAAACATCATGGCCCACAAGAAAGGCGTAGGTTCGTCCAAGAACGGACGCGACAGCAATCCCAAGTACTTGGGTGTTAAAAAGTTCGGCGGCGAAGTGGTTCGGGCCGGAAATATCCTGGTTCGTCAGCGCGGCACCAAGTTTCAGGCCGGCCTCAACGTCGGCATGGGCCGCGACCACACCCTGTTTGCTCTGGTAGACGGTCACGTCATGTTTGCCAACAAAGGAAACAAAGGCCGCTTCATCTTCGTTCAGCCTCCTGAACTCGAAGCCGCCTCTGCGGACTAAACCCTCTTTCAACCATTCGCTCGAGGGCCTCGCGCCCTCGTTTTTTGTGTTTTAGACTTCTCGAGTGTTCCAGTTCGAGCGTTAAAATTCGACTCAATTTCGCAATTCTCGAGGCGTGAACAGGCTCGAGCGCAGGACAGGGCCAAATCTAAAGCTCTCAGCCCTCAGCTCTCAGCCCTCTGCGCCTCCCCAGGAGGCAATCATGGCCTTTCGTGACATTTTAGAAATCGAAGTGGTCGCCGGAAACGGCGGCGACGGCGCAATGAGTTTTCACCGTGCCAAATATATGCCCAAAGGCGGCTCGGACGGTGGCCACGGCGGCAAGGGCGGCACGGTTTACCTGCGGGCGGTCAACAACGTGACCAGCCTCGAGGATTTGGTCGGTCAGCGCAAATACCGCGCTGCACACGGTCGGTACGGCGAGGGCCGCCTCCGCAACGGGGCCGATGGTCCCGACCTGATTATTGACGTGCCGGTGGGCACCACCGCCTTTGACGTAGCCAGTGGTCAGGTCATCGCCGACCTGATTGAGGTAGGGCAAATCAAGCGGGTGGCCAAGTCTGGTATCGGCGGACGCGGCAACAGCGCCTTCGTCAACGCGGTGCGGCAGGCTCCACGCTTTGCCGAGCAGGGCAGCATCGGGGAGCGCCGCAAGATTCGGCTCGAGCTACGCCTGATTGCCGACGTGGGTCTGGTGGGCTACCCCAATGCGGGCAAGTCCAGTTTGCTGGCCGCACTCTCGAGGGCTAACCCGGAAATCGCGGCTTACCCTTTCACCACGCTGGCCCCCATTCTAGGTGTGGTCGAGCGCGGCGACTTGGATACCTTCCAGCGCTTCACCCTGGCCGACATCCCCGGCATCATCGAGGGCGCTTCGCTGGGCAAAGGTCTGGGCCTCGAGTTCCTGCGCCACATCTCGAGAACCCGACTGCTCATCTACGTGGTGGCTGCCGACGGCGACCCTAGAGTCACGCTCAAAGCGCTTCAGGGCGAACTCGAGGCTTACGACCCCCGCCTGCTCGAGAGTGCGGCGCTCATTGCGCTCAACAAAATTGATTTGCTCGAGCCAGACGAGATTGAGATGGTCACTGAGGAGCTGCAAGGTTTCGGGCTGCCCATCGTACCCATCAGCGCGCTCGAGGGCATCGGCCTCACGCAAATCCGCGACGCCCTGTTCGAGATGATGCCCGACCGCGAGCTGTGGGCACAGACCCACTCGCTCGAGGAGATGAGCGAGGAAGTGCGAATCGAGCGCATGACCATCGAGTTGGTGGTCGAGGGCGAGGAGCGCACCTGGGTGGTGCGCGGCGGGCCGTTCGAGGCCCGTCTGGCCCGCTTCAAGCGCCACCTCAACGACGCGGTGGACTACCTACAAACGGTGTTTAAGCGCGAAGGTCTTTATTCTGGGCTGGCTCGAGCCGGGGCCAAACCGGGCGACAACGTGCGGATTGGCGACTTTATCTTCGAGTATTTTACCGACGACTAAGGCGATTGGCGCGCTCGAGTTAAATATTTTGGCTCCCTCGAAAGAGGGAGCTTTGTCTTTGCGGTAGACTCGAGCTATGCGTTGGCAAGATGCGGTGCTTGAAGCGGTGGTTCGCTTAACGGACACGCTGGGTTCATCCCATTTCACCCGTCGAGAATTGCTCAAGAACGAACTGGAGAATTTGCGTGAGGCGACTGGAACGGTGGGCGCGACCCCAACTCAGACCCTGAGCCGGGAATTGCAGGCGCTCAGAAACAAGGGAATTCTCGAGTTTGGCAAACCGGGTCACTACGCTTTGTTGCTCGAACCACCTTCAGAAGATGTAGATGAAATCAACCCGCTCGAGCCTGAAGAACTGGACCCGCCTGTCATTTACAGCACTGCGATGGTGAGGCGACCCAAGCGCGACACCGCGCTGGTTTTGTCACTCAAAAAGATTTACCAGTACCGCTGCCAGTTTTGCGATACCCGCCTCGAGCTGCCCCGTTTCTATGCGGAAGCTCACCACGTTAAACCCCTAGGAAACCCACATTCTGGGCCGGATAATCTGGGGAATTTGCTCATAGTCTGCCCCAATCATCACGTCTTGCTAGATTACGGCGGCATCGCCATCGAACCCGAGAAACTGCGCCTCGAGCACGATTTATCCCCTGCCTTCGTGGAATATCACAACACATTTATCTTTGGAAACCACGGCTGACCCGCTCGAGGCGCTATTCTCAAACCTATATGCCTTACGACCTCGAGTGGCTGTTCAACCGTCAAAGCATCAAAGTGGGCCTCGAGCGCATTCACGCGCTGCTGGAGAGATTGGGCCGTCCAGAGCGCGAATTTAAGAGCATTCTGGTCGGCGGCACCAACGGAAAAGGCAGCACCAGCGCCACCCTCGAGCGGATTTTGAGAGCAAGTGGTTTGAAAACTGGACTGTTCACCAGCCCACACCTAACCTACTTTGCCGAGCGCTTTCTGGTGTCTGGAGAGCGTTTCCCCGAGCAGCACCTGCTTGAGCGACTCGAGCACATCGGGCCGCTGGCCGAGAACGTGGGCGCGAGCTTTTTTGAAATCACCACCGCACTGGGCTGCCTGCTCTTCGCCGAGGCTGGGGTCGAGTGGGCGGTGATGGAGGTGGGCCTAGGCGGGCGCTTCGACGCCACCAACGCGCTCGAGCCGGAACTGAGCATCATCACCAGCATTGGGCTGGACCACATGAACCTGCTGGGCGATACTGAGGCGCAAATCGCTTTCGAGAAAGCCGGAATCATGCGGCGTAAACGGCTCACCCTGACGGGCGCGGCAGGCGAAGCGCTGCGTGTGCTCGAGCGCGAGGCCGATAGCAAAGGTGCTGAGCTGTGGCGGCTGTTCGAGGAAATCGAACTCGAGACCACCTCGGAGGGCTGGAACGGCTCGAGCGTGCAGGTCAAGACTCGAGCCGGTGAACTCGAGGCCGTGACCCCACTGCTGGGTGAACATCAGGCCCGCAACGTGGCTTTAGCGATTGCGGCAGCGCTGGCTCTCGAGATAGATGGGGACGCTATCGAGGCAGGCGTGGCAGCGACGGTGTGGCCGGGGCGCATGGAACGTCTCGAGTGGAGAGGAAAGTTTTTGCTACTCGACGGCGCTCACAACCCCGACGGCGCTAGGGCATTGGTCACAGCCTTGCGAGATTTGGGCGTGGGCAAGGTCCCACTGATTTTTGGCGTGGCCTCGGACAAGCAGGTGGAAGGCATCGCAAGGGCGCTGTCTCCGCTGGCCTCGGAGGTCATTTTGACCCGCGCAGTACACAGCCCTCGAGCGGCCCCACCCACCGAGTTGGCCAAATACTTTCCCGGTGTGCCCATCACCCTCACCTCGAGTCCGGCTGAGGCCCTCGAGCGCTTGCCCGACGCTGCGCTGTGCGTGGTGGCAGGCAGTTTGTATCTGATTGGGGAAATTCGACCCCTGGTGCTGGATGAAGTGGGGGAAGCTCGAGAAAGATTACAGTGATTCGGGGAACAGGTTACAGGTTACAGGTTACGGGGAAAACCTCGAGTGGGGCGCTCGAGCAGGAAAGGGCGAGCTGGCGGGCAGGCCCTTTCTAGGTGCCGTTCTGCCCAAGACACCACTCGCCCCTACAGTAGACCTCTTTTATAAGCGCTCGAGCGGGAAAGGGCGAGCTGCGGACAGGCGGTCTGGCCCGGAAGGTGCCGTTCAGACCAAGACGCCCGGTAGGTGCTTCTATCCAAGACGTGCTGCTTTGTCCAAGCGGTCAAGCGTCGTTATCAGCGTTGTTTTGACCAAGAAGACGCCACTCGTCCCTACATTTTGTATTTCTTTGGCACAGTTTCGAGGGAATTTTGTTCTGTACCTCAAAAATACCCTCGAGCGTCAAGCCTCCGTCTCGAGCCGACTGCCCGATTGACCTTTGAGCACCTTGACCCTGGCAGGTAAACGCTCGGCCAGGCTGGGAACGTGGGTAATCACGCCCACCATGCGGCCCGTGACCTGAAGGCGCTCGAGCGCTCCAGCCACCGCCTCGAGCGCCTCGGGGTCCAGGGTTCCAAAGCCTTCGTCGAGAAAGAGTGCGCCCAGTCTGCGGTTTCCGGCCAGATAGTCCGAGAGCGAGATGGCTAGAGCCAGACTGGCCAGGAAGGTCTCGCCGCCCGAAAGCGTGCGAACGCCCCGCGTCTCGCCGCTGTTCCAATCGTCGGTGACAGCGTAATCCCCGTCCTCGAGCGCCAGACGGTAGCGCCCGTCGCTGATTTCAAACAGCAGTTCTCCGGCGCGGGCCAGCAGTTCGGCCTCGATTTCCTCGAGCAGGTAAGCGGGGAAGGCGTCCGAGCGCAGCGACTGGGACAGCGTGGCGTAGGTGTCGTACTTTTGGCCCAGGCCCGCACATTCCTTCTCGAGTTCACGTTTTCGGAGTAGCGCGGCCTCGAGCGCCCGGTCTTGCTGCTCGAGCGCTCCCAGAGACCCAGCCAACTGGGCCAGGGTTTGCGCCACCAAAACGGCTTCCTGGCGCACTTTGAGGTGCAAAACCGGGTCGTAAGTACGCCCGTTCCACTCGAGCACTAAAGCCTCAAGCGTGCGTTCTGAAACACCCAAGCCCTCGCGCCAGCCTAAAAATTCGGCCTCGAGCGCCAAAATCTCGGCTTCAGCTAGAGAGCGACCCCGCAAATCTTCACGCTTTAAATCCAGCCCTGCCAGAACCCGAGCAAAGTCCACTTCCAGACGGGTTACAGCCTCTCGAGCCTCACTCAGACGCATTTGGGCGTTCTCGAGCCGACTTTGAGCGCTCGAGCGAACCTGCTGCGCCTCGCTCAGCGCCTGACGCGCCGCCTCGAGCGCGTCTCGCAGGCCCACAATTTGAGCCTGTACCTCCACGCGCAGAGCGTCTACCCGCTCCCCAGCGGTGATTTCACGCACCTGCCCCGCCAAGCCCGCCAGCAGGCGCGCCACTTCCTCGGACGGCTGAACCTGGCCCAGAACACGGCGTTCCCCCTCGAGCAGCGCGCGCGCCTGAACCGCGTTTTCACGGCCACCCACCAGACTCGATTCGTCACGCTCGAGACTTCCAGTCAACCTGGAGTATTCACCCTCGAGCGCCTGAATCTCGGCCCGTAAATTCTCGAGATTCTCCTTAGCCGCGCCGCGTTCGCGCTTGACTCGAGCAAAGAGTTTGGCGAAATCCTCGCCCTCAGTCAGCACCCGAACTTGCCCTGCCAGACCCGCAGAAAGCCGACTCAGGGTTTCATTCGGGTCTAATTCGCCCAACTCGAGCCGAAGTTTCTCGAGCGCCTGTTCACGGGTCTCAAGTTTGTTGCGCTCCTCGAGCAGAGCGCGTTCTTCAGCGTGCAAATGGCTCTCGAGCAGGCGGTATTCGGCCTCGAGCTGCTTTTGTTCGCCCTCGTACCTCAGGCGGTTGCGCTCGAGTTCCTGGGTGTGGCTCTCGAGCGCAGACACCTCGCTGGCCCGCAAGGGCGGCAACACCGCCACACTCTGCTCACACACCGGGCAAGCCACACCCAGACGTAAACCTGGGCGCAGACCTGCCGCTCGGTCCTCGAGCCGCGCCCGCTCGAGCCGGGAATCGAATTCGGACTTCTCGGAAAGAACCGCTTGCCAGCCGCTTAAAATCTCGGTTTCACGCGCCCGCACCCGCTCGAGGTCGGCTTTGAGACCAGTGCCCCGCTCCTCGCGGTCCTTCAAGATTCGGCGCAGCTCCTCGAGCGCGTCCCACTCTTGATGCGCTTCCTGTCCGCGACGCTGGGCAGCTCGAGCCGCCTCAAAATCGTCTTCGTTCCACTCGAGAGGGTCCGGGTGAGTCAGGCTCCCATCCAGTTTGAGCGCGGTCATCCGCGAGGCCAGCGCCTGCCCACTCGAGAGCTGCTCCATACGGGCCTCGAGCGCGTTGTACTCCTCTCGAGCCAGCTTACCCTGGGCGATGACCTCGGTTTTGCGGGTCACGAGCTGCCCCATTTTATCCTGTGCCCCGGTCACTCGAGCTTCTAATTCTGCCAGTTCCACTTGCTGAGCCTTATAACGCTTCTCATCGGCCTCAAGCGCCTTGAAGCGCACCTCGAGCGCCCGTGCCCGTTCCAGCGCCTGTTCACTGAACTCGAGCGGATGAGCGTGACGGAGCCGCACATGACCACCCAACCCACCCAGCCGCGCCTCGAGCGACTGGGCCACCTGCAAACGCGTCAACCGCGCCTCGAGCGCCGGAATCTCCCCTACTCGAGCCATAGCCTGGGCCAAAACGCCCTCTGCCCTCTGCCCTCTGCCCTCTGCATCCCGCAAAGCCGCCTCAGCCAACTCGAGCGCCCCCTCATCATCAACCACCCGCTTCTCGGCCAACTCGAGAGTGTCCAGCAACGGCAGCGCCCCGGACACCCGCCTCGCTTCCCGCACCCGCTCCTCGAGCGCTTCCTGATGCGACCTGCGGGCCTCGAGCGCCATCCGCTGCGCCTCGAGCTTGACCTGCCGTGCGTGTAAATTCTCGAGCGTACTCAACTCCTCGAGCTGAGTTTGTAAAGCGGTGGACTGCACCTCACAAGCCTGACGCTGCGCTCGAGTGTGGGTTATGACCTCCTCGAGCTGCTCCCTGGCTTCACGGGTGACGCTGGCGTATTCGCCCTCGAGCCTGGAGACCAGACTTTTACGCTGAGTGTCCAGGGTGCGGGCTTTGTCCCCGGCCCAGCGGCCCATCTCCTGAAAACGCTCGAGGCCAATCAGGCTACCCAGCAGCTCCTGACGCTCGCGGCCCGACCCCTTGAGAAAACGGTCAAACTCACCCTGCGGCAACAAAATCGAGCGCTTGAACGACTCGAGCGAAAGCCCCAACACTTTGGTGATGGCCGCCTGCAAATCCTTCTTCTTGGTTTCCTGGGCCACGGTCTGCTCAGCGCCGCCCTCGAGCAGCCGCACGAAGCGCACCTCACTCTGGGCCTGCTTGCGCCCTTTGGTTCGCACCACCCGGTAACGAGAGTCGCCCACCTCGAACTCGAGTTCCACGGTCAGGCGACTTTCTCCAGTGGAAATGAGCGCGTCCAGGCCCTTGCCGCCCAGACGCGGCACCTCGCCGTACAGCGCAAAGGTGATGGCGTCGAGCAAACTGCTCTTGCCGCTGCCGGTGGGTCCTTCGATGGCGTACAGCTCGAGCGGGGTAAAGTCGAGTTCGGCAGGCGCGCGGAAGGCGGTGAAGTTCTGGAGTTTTAGTTTTAGTGGGCGCATGATGCACCGCCCGCTTTAACAGAGATGCTCGTTTGCGCTCGTGGCAAACGTCGAACGCCAAACGCCAGGTCTGCCTTGAACACTAAATATTCCCGGTTTGCCCTCAAAAGCAAACCGCAGATGTTGAACGCCAGGGACTCGCAAGACGTTCGGCGTTTGACGTTTGCCGTTTCGTAAGAAACCCCACTCATACCAATTCCCCTTCTTCAACCGCGAGCAGAGCTTCACTAAAAGCGTCCCGCACGTTATCCGGCAGCTCGCCGCGCCGCTCGGTGTAATAGCGCGAAAACAGCTCGAGCGGGGTTAAATTCTGTCTCGAGGCGGCTTCCAGCAGCAAAGCGCCGTCTAAGCGCTCGAGTTCGACACTCAGGGCGTTAGGCAAGATGGACATCACCCGGTCCTTGAGACCCGCCACCACCGCGCCAGGGGGAACTTTGACCACCACCTTGAGCAAACCCGAAAAGTCCCTTAGCGCCTCGAGCTGAGGGTCCAAATCGTCTAGAAGGACTCGAGCGCTCCGCAGCATCTTGCCACTCGAGAGCGGCAGGGTGTGAATCTGGGCCGGTCTTCCCGGCTCGAGGTCAATCAGGCGCACACTTTTGCGGTCTCCAGCCTCACCGAAATCCAGTTGCAGCGGACTGCCCGCATACACCGCCGGAGGGTACTCTGCCACCTGCTGAGACTTGTGGATGTGACCCAGCGCTACATATTGCGCGGTGGTGGGCAACATCGCGCTCGAGACGGTGTACGAATTGTCTATATCGAACTTGAAATGGCTCTCCGAGCCGCTGTTGACCGCCCCCTCGAGCGTGGTGTGCATCATCAGCACGTTCACGCCCAACGGGTCAAAGCCGGTGGCCAGACGATTGATAAACGCCTGCAACTTGAACTGGTACTCGAGCCGCCAGTCTCCCAGGTCTCCCTCGGCTAACTGCGCGGTTTTAATCAGGCGGCGTTCGCTGAGGAAGGGCAGGGCCGCCACTTTCAGGGAAGTTCCATCTCGAGTGACCACGTTTTTAATGGCCTCGAGCAGATTTTTAGGGTTGAGTTCGCTCACCAGTTGAGCGCCCACCCAGCCCAGCAAGCCAGACACGCTGGTGAGCCGCCGCGCCGAATCGTGGTTTCCAGCGATGCTCACGCTGGGAATTCCCTTTTCCTTGAGGGTCAAAAAAAACTCGAACAGCGCGTTTTCAGCGTCTGCGGTGGGATTGGCGTTGTCAAACAGGTCTCCGGCAATGAGCACCGCGTCCACCTTCTCACTGAGACAGAGGTCAACCATCTCGAGCAGGGCACTGCGGATTTCGGGGGTGCGGTCAAAGCCGCGCAAGGTTTTTCCCGCGTGAAAATCTGCGGTGTGGAGGAGGCGCATATGTAGAGAGCATAATAGCGGGTTGTGAGGTAGGAGCGCTCGAGTAGGTGGAGTGCTCAATCCCCCTACTCAGGAGCGCTACGCTTTCCTGACTTTCCCCCTTGTTAAGGGGGACCTAACAGCTTGACACTCAAGCGCCGAGTCTTTTAGGTCCCCTTTAACAAGGTTCGCGCAGGTTCGCGCAGCTTCCCGCAGGGACGGAAACTCTTTTTGATGCGTAGCGATAAAAAGAAAAGGGGGATTCGGTCCATTTCCGCTCGAGCACCAAACGCCTCCCCTAGCCCAATACAAACTCAAACCTAAAAACTTCCCTAAACTAAACCCATGAGAGCCATCACCTTCGATTGGGGCGGAGTTTTTACGGTAGGAACCTTCGACGGAAACGCGACGAGCCGCATGAGTGCAGCGTATGGAGTTCCGCTCGAGCAGGTTAGAGCCAGTTACTTTAAGTTTGTGAAGCATCTCGAGGTGGGTGAATGGACCCTCGAGCACTTCTGGGACGTGATGCAGGAAGAAACTGGAATGAAAGCCGATTACCTCGAGTTCGAGACGCTCTACCTTGGAAGCATCCGCGAAAACACCGCCATGTACGATTTTTTCCCCACCATCCCTCGAGAATTTCGGGTGGGACTGCTGAGCAACAATTATCCCGTTCTACATGAGGTTTTGCAGGCCGACCCGCGCTGGAGCCGCTTTGACGCGATGGTGTTTTCCAACCTGATTGGGGTCAAAAAGCCGGACCCGGTTTCCTTTCACAAGCTCAGCGAAGCCGTGGGCGTGCCGCCTGAAAAAAGCATCTTCGTGGACGATGTGGAGGAGAACCTGGTGGCCGCTCGAGCACTGGGGTTTTCCACCATTTTGTACGACGCCCTCGAGCACGATAGGTTTTTACGGGAACTCGAGGCGTGGATGGCTCAGGGCGAGTGAGCGGCGGCGCTGGCCCGCTGAGCCAGGGTTTTAAATACGTCTTTGAGCGCAGGCGGACCCACCACCTCGAGCCGGATTCCCAAACCCAACAGCATGGCCGCAAACGGCTCGAGATGGTCGCGGGTACAGCTCACTCGAGTGCCACCCTTGAATGCCTCGAGCTGAACCCTCGAGTGCGGCAGCTTTTTGCGCGCCCCCTCGAGCGGACAGTCCAGCCAGACCTCGATTTGGTGGGCCTCGTGAATAAACGGCATGTGGGCGTAAAGATGTGCTTTGGCGTCGAAACCCTCGGGACGCACGAAACTCTGCTCGAGCACCGACGGCGCGCTGATTCGGTCCAGCCGAAAGATTCTCACCGAATTGCGCGTATGGCAATGGCCCACCACATACCAGCGCCCGTCGTGGTGCAGCACGCCATAAGGCGAGACCTCGCGCCGGGAAGTTTCGCCTGCGTGGTTCTGGTAGGAAAAGGCCACCCGGCGGCTCGAGCGAATGGCCATCGCTGCGCCCTGCAAGATGTCTGGGTCGGTGGGAATAACCCACGGCGTGGGGTCCAGGGTGACGGCATCCTCTACATCGCGCACCCGCTCGGCTACGTCCTTGGGCAACACCCGCTCGAGCTTGAGTCCCGCGCTCAGAGCGCCCGAAACGAGTGCGTCCAGGCCCAGGTGTCCCAGCGCCCGCAAGCCCAGCGAGAGTGCAAAGGCTTCGTCGTTGTTGAACATCAGCGGCGGCAGCCGAAACCCCGGACTGAGGCGGTACGCACCGCCCACTCCCCGGCTGGATTCTACCGGAATGCCCAAATCCTGGAGGCGGGCCACATAGCGCTGAACAGTGCGGCTACTCACCTCGAGCCTGCGGGCCAGCTCGGGTCCGGTCAGGCGCTCGTGAACCTGAAGCAGCTCGAGCACGGTGAGCACCCGCATGGAGGGGTCGTACATGCCCAAAGTATGGCACGAATTGACGACAGCTCTTGACGGGAATGGGGGTTAAACTCTTCTCGAGGTGAGCACATTCCGGTTCACCCAGGAGAGGAGACTCCCAACGTTTCAGTCGTGCTTTTGGCAAATAAAAGCAAACGCCTAACGTCAAACGCCAAGACCGTCTCTGGCGTTCCGCGTCTTGAGCAGAACGGCACCCCGTGGGGCCTGCTCGCCTATCGGGCCTGTCCGCCTATCGGGCCTGCTCGCGTTCGACGTTTGCCAATCACAGGCCCCGCTCAGCACCCCGAAAGCAACCTTCGCTCAATCGCCCCAACCCAGGAGGCATCCGATGACCACCCAAAACGCCCCAGCCCTCGTTACGCCGCAAGAATTGCTCGAGCACTGGCAAAGTCACCGCCGCCTGACCCGCAAAACCCTCGAAGCCTTCCCCGAGGATAAGCTGTTCACCTTTCAACCCGCACCCCCCATGCGAAGCTTCGGGGCCATGCTGCTCGAGATTGTGGGCATGGTCTACCCCACGCTCGAGGGTTTTAAAACGGGCGAGTGGTCCACCAACATGAGGCACTTTGGAGAGCTGGAAACCAAAGCCGCGCTGCTCGAGGCATTCGATGAAACCGACGCTTACCTGAACCAGACTTTGCCGACCATCAGCGCAGAGAGGATGCTCGAGCGCGAATCGGTATACGGCTTTCCGGTTCAGCCGCTGTTTCACGCTTTGCTGTACCTGATTGACAACGAAATTCACCACCGGGCGCAGGGGTTCGTGTATTTGCGACTGCTGGGGATTGAGCCGCCTTCGTTTTATCAGCGGTGAGTAATGAGCAGTGAGCAATGAGTGATGAGCAATGAGCCTGGTCTTGAGCGTTGTATTGAGGAAAAGAAATGGAAAACCATCCAAGTGAAGCGTTTGTAAACAGCGTCAAGGGTTTGCTGAGCGAGGCTTACGAGGGTGTGAACCCTGGAAAACCCGTATGGTTTAGCGACGCGGGCGAACACTCGGGGCTATTCAGAACGCTCGAGCGCCTGTCTCCCGAGACAGCTTCAAAACCCCTGCTCGAGGGCGGTTCCACCATTGCCGCACACGCCGAGCACCTGCGCTGGTCGCTGGCCCTGACCAACGCCTTTGCTCGAGGGCAAGCCCCCGCCCGGATTGACTGGGCCGAGAGCTGGACCGTGAAGACGGTGGACTCGAGGGCCTGGGAAGATTTGAGAACCCGTTTGAAGGCCGAGTATCAGACGGTGGTGACGCACCTACCCCCGCAGCCAGATTTGTCCAACCCAATGTTCGTCTCGAGCGCAGTGGCGATGGTGGCCCACGCCGCCTACCACCTGTCGGCCATTCGTCAGATGTTGACCGTGCTCGAGCAGGCTTGAGGTAGGTTGCAGAGCAGCCCGAAGGAATTGCGCCTCCGGCGGGTTCTTAGCCATTGATATTTGGTTGGTTTGATTTTAGGCGCAGGGAGCAAACCAACCAAGAACCAAGAACCAAGAACCAGTGACCCGCCCGAGGCGCAACACAAGTACATTCGAGCGAATTCAAATTCAGGCGACTTCGCGCAGCACGCGGGGCAACTTACCCGCAATAATCATCTCGAGCACCTCGTCCTGGGTCACGTCACTCGTCCGCACCGAACCCACCACGCGCCCGCCCTTCATCACGGTCAGGCGGTCACAGAGGTCGAAAATGTCGTGCATGTCGTGCGAAATCAGGAAGATGCCCACGCCTTCTTGCTTGAGGGTCATGATGAGTTCGTTGACCTGCGCGGTTTCCTGCATCCCCAGCGCCGCCGTCGGCTCGTCCATAATCAAAACCTTGGCCTTGAAAAAGATGGCCCGACTGATGGCGATACACTGGCGCTGCCCACCCGAAAAGTTGAACACCGGCATCTTCAGATTGGGAATTTTGACCTTCAGGCGCTCGAGCACTTTACGGGCCTCGAGTTCCATGCCGTCCTCGTCGAGCTGACCGCCTCTCAAAAGTTCGCGCCCCAAGAATATATTGGCCGGAACGTCGAGGTTGTCGGCCAGAGCCAGGGTCTGGTAGATGGTTTCGATGCCGAGGTCCTGGGCTGCACGGGGCGTGGGGATTTTGACCTCTTTGCCCTCGATGAGCACCTGCCCAGCGTCAGCGCTGTAGGCCCCAGAAAGCACCTTAATCAGGGTGGATTTGCCCGCACCGTTGTGACCGAGCAGCCCGACCACCTCGCCGGGGTAGAGGTCGATGCTGACGTCCTCGAGCGAACGCACCCCACCGAAGTGCTTTGAGATGTTGTTCATTTGAACCAGGGGTTGCATGGATTGTTCTCCTTAAAAATCAGTCTCGAGCAAAAGAAAAGAGGCTTATACTGCTCGAGCGCTTTAGCTATTTAGAACGGTTGCGATTGTAAAACACGTCCAGCAGCACCGCCAGCATCAGTACGATGCCCTGCACCACGTTCTGCCACGCACTGGTCAGGTTAATCAGACCCATGCCGCTCAGAATGCTCGACATCAGCAGTGCGCCCAGAAACGCTCCTGGAATCGAGCCGACGCCGCCCGAGAGCGAAGTCCCGCCGATGACAGCGGCAGCAATTACGCTGAGTTCGGCCTGGGTTCCCGTCGAGTTAGCCCCCGAGTTGAGGCGAGCGGTTTGAATCGCGCCCGCTAAGGCCGCTAACATGCCGAGCAGGGCAAACACCGAAACCATCAGGCGCTTGGTGTTGATACCCGCTAAACGCGCCGCTTCGGGGTTGCCGCCGTAAGCGAACACGTAGCGCCCAAACTTGGTGGAGCGAACCACCCACATCATGGTCAGAATCACGCCCAGCATGATTAACACCGGAACCGGCATCCCCCTGGGCTGTTTGGTGAGCGGGTCAGGGTAGCCGTTCATGACCACGATAAAGCCCAGAATCAGCAGCAAACTCAGGCCGGTAACGAGCAGTTGAATGAGCAAGGGGCGGTTAGGTAGCCCTCGAGACTGGCGCTGAGCGAAGTTGCGGAAGTCCAAAAAAGCCACCAGCGCCATGCCCACGCCGCCCACAATCCAGGTCCAGGTCGCGCCGAGCGTGCCGTTGAGACCGCCGCCGAAAAACTGGAACGAGTCGGCCAGCGGACCGATGGTCTGGCCCTCGGTCAGCAGCCACGCGCCGCCCCGGTAAATCAGCAAGCCGCCCAGCGTGACGATAAAGGCCGGAACGTTGAGGAACGCGACCCACCAGCCCTGAAAGGCCCCAATTACTGCCCCGACCAGTAGCCCGATAAGTAGGGTAATCCAGCCGTTCCAGCCCTCCCCCATCGGAAAGGCGCGGGTCGAGAGCACCGCCATCAGCATTCCAGTGAAGCCCAGGATGCTGCCCACCGACAAATCCACCTGACGCATCACCAGCACCAGCACCATGCCCGAAACCATGACGCCCACCGAAGCGGTTTGCACCGAGAGGTTCCATAGGTTGCGAATGCTGAGAAAAGTGCCCTCGGTAAAGACGTTGAAGGCCAGCCAGACCAGAGCGATGGCGATGAGCATGAATAGGAGCCGCGCATCGAGTTGCAGGCTCGAGAGGATGTTCTTCGAGCTTTTGGATGCGGCGGGGGCTTTTTCCAGAGTTTGCATCGTGGACCTCGAGTGAAGTGGAACGTTAAAGCGTGTGACGACGACCAGCACTGGCTTTCCATGTTGTTTTTTTCAGTGTAGCTCGAGCGTAAAAGGGGATGTGTCGTCTAGTGTGGAATTTTGATCCGGCGGCTCGAGTTGAGTTCTTTCTCGTTTACGCCAGCTCGAGGACGTGCAAACTCGAGGGAACGCAAAAAGGGCGCACGGCGGTGCGCCCTTTTCATTCTCGAGACAAAAGTTTATCTACAAGCGCTGGGCATCATCACAGTGACGCCCTGGCAAATCTCGGCCTTGGTGGCCCACTTGGCGTCAATCAGCACCTTCAGGTTCGTCTTGGTGATGACCACCGGCTTGAGCAAAATGCCACTGACCGCAACTTTCTTGGGGCCACCGCTGAAGGGAGCCGCGCCTGCAATGGCGTTGACTTTAGTGCCGCCCGCGAGCTGCACCGCAATCTTGGCGGCTTGAGTGCCAAGAGTCCTCGAGTCCTTCCACACCGTGCCAGTTTGCTGACCGCGTGCGATGCGGTTGAGCGCCGCTTTGTCGGCGTCCTGACCGGAAACAGGAATTTTACCCGCCAGGCCCACGCTGGCCAGAGCCGCCACCGCGCCACCTGCCGTGCCGTCGTTGGAAGCCACAACGGCGTCCACTTTATCGCTCTGAGCAGTCAGAATCTGCTCCATGTTTCGCTGGGCTACTTCGGGCTTCCAGCCGTCGGTGTACTGCTCACCCACGTTCTTGATTCTGCCCGACTTGATGGCCGCGCCCAGCACATCCATCTGTCCGGCGAACAGCAAATCGGCGTTCGGGTCGGCTCCGTTGCCCTTGATAAAGGCAAAGTTACCGCTCTTCTTGACGTTGTAAACCATTTTGGCCTGAAGGCGGCCCACTTCGCGGTTGTCGAAGCTGATGTAAAAAGACCAGGGGTCTTCGATGAGGCGGTCATAGGAGATAACCGGAATGCCCTGGTTCTTGGCGTTGGTGATGGCGGGCAGAATCGCTTCGCTATCCTGGGCCAGCACGATGAGCACGGTTGCACCTTTGGTGATTAGGCCGTCGATGTCCGAAATCTGCTTCTCGGGCGAGGACTGCGCGTCGGCGCTGATGTACTTGGCTCCGGTCTTGGCCAGTTCGGCCTTGATGGCGGCCTCGTCGGTCTTCCAGCGCTCTTCCTGGAAGTTAGACCAGGACACACCAACTACCACGTCTTTGGCCATCGCGTGAGCACCTACAAACATGCTCAGCGTGAGTGCGGATACAAGCAAACTTTTCTTCATGTGAACCTCCAAGTTCAGAAGCCTGAGAGCCAAACCCTGTACGGGCTTGACTGCTAAATTTTTTGCCTAAAGATATTCTAAAGAGTTATGCAAACGCTGTCAAGCAAGCGGGTCTTGAATTGTTTAGATGTGCGTGTTTACTAAACGTGCGCGTTGCAACCGCTGTCATGGATGAACTCCCCCCCAACTTCACCCCTCAACCCAACAAACACTGACCCGACGGACTCTCTCTTCTCGAACATTCGTATCACACGCAAATGAATGCAGCATGGAGGACGGCTCGAGAAAAACAATCGTACACACCTCGCTTGAAGGCAAACTCTGTGGCTCGAGTTTGGGAAACACGCTGAGCCAGACTCCTGCAAAAGCATCCATCACTCGAAAATTTACTTTTCAATTGGAAGGTCAAGTCTTGTAAAACCTAGCGAACGTATGATACACTGCACCTCAAGATGATTATTGTCAAAGTAGGCGGCTCGGACGGAATTGACTACGACCTGTTGTGTCAGGACATCGCGCGGCTGTGGAAAGCAGGTCAGAAGTTGATTTTGGTTCACGGCGGCTCGAGCGAAACCAATAAAATCGCTGAACAGCTAGGGCATCCGGCCAAATTCGTGACGAGTCCGAGTGGCTATAGCTCGAGATACACTGACCGGGAAACCCTCGAGATCTTTGAAATGGTGTACTGCGGCAAGGTCAACAAGGGCCTGGTCGAGCGCCTGCAAAAGCTGGGCGTGAACGCGGTGGGCCTGAGCGGTCTGGACGGGCGCATCTTTGAAGGCCGCCACAAGAGCAGCGTCAAGAGCGTGGAGAACGGTAAAACCAAGCTGCTGCACGGCGATCACACCGGAACCGTGGAAAAGGTCAACACCGCCCTGCTCGAGCTGCTCCTCGACGCGGGCTACCTTCCGGTGCTGACCCCACCGGCTGTGAGCTATGAAGGAACCGCCATCAACGTGGACGGGGACCGCGCCGCCGCGCAGCTTGCAGTGGCTTTTCAGGCCGACACCCTGATGATGCTGAGCAACATTCCGGGCCTGATGCGGAATTTTCCCGACGAGAGCAGTCTGATTCGGCACATTCCGGCCCAGCGCGAGGCGATCGAGTCCACCCTCGAGTTTGCCAAGGACCGCATGAAGAAGAAGGTGTTAGGCGCTGCCGAGGCGGTGCAGGGCGGCGTGGGCCGGGTCATTTTTGGCGACGCTCGAGGGGAGTATTCGGTGAGTAGGGCGCTCGAGGGTTACGGGACCGTGATTGAGAACGTGATCGAGAATCGGGTTGAACCCGCGCTGGAGAGGGTGCTCGAGCCAGTGCTGGCTTAATCGGTTTAGGCAAACGCCGAACGTCGAACGTCTGAGAAGGACTTGGCGTTCGACGTTTGACGTTTGCGCGATGGCGAAGCCAACCAAGCCCACACTAAGCCATTTCACCGATTTTTCCGGCTCGAGCGCTCCGTTAGACTAAACCCATGCAACGTCCACCCATCCTCAGCGGTGACAAAGTGTATCTGGCCCGCTTCCGGCGCGAAGATATCGAAGTGATTGCGCCCCACATGTGCAACCTCGAGCTGACCACACTCTTGCGGGGTCACGGTCTCACCTTCTCGCTCGAGGACGAGCAAGACTGGTTCGAGAGCGTCAGCAAGAACAAAGCCAAGCAGGTGATATTTGCCATCCTCACGCTCGAGCACCGTTTAGTCGGCGGCGTGGACCTGCGCGAAAGTGTTCACCGCACTGGAACCGCCGAACTGGGCATCGCCGTCTACGACTCGAGCGACTGGAATCAGGGTTATGGCAGTGAAGCGGTGAACCTGATGCTGCGCTATGGAATGTATCACCTCAATTTGTACAACGTGCTGCTCACGGTTTTTTCCTTCAACGCTCGAGCGATTCGGGCTTATCAGAAGGCGGGTTTCAAAGAAATCGGACGCAGGCGTGGCGCGGTGGTGCTGGGCGGTGAGCGCTTCGACCAGGTGTACATGGACATCACACGAGACGAGATAAATTTGGAGACTCTGAACATGTTCAGCGGCAAACTCGAGGAGTAACCTGAAAAAATGACGGTCCGCTCGAGCCAAACTGAACCTTTATTAGACACGGCAGTTCCCCGAAAAGCCCTCAATTTCCCGGCGGTGGGGGCGGTCACACTGAGCCACATCAGCGTGGATTTGCAAACTGGCTCCCTGCCGCTGATGTTGCCCACGCTGCTTGTCGCGCTGCACCTCAATTTCTTGCTGGCCGGGGGTATTATTGCGGCCAATCAAATTATGATTGCTATCGCGCAACCCCTATTCGGCATTCTGGGCGACAAAAAGAGCTTCAAATGGATGGTTCCGGTGGGCGCGAGCCTCACCGCACTGGGCATGGCGGCGGTGCTGTGGATGCCGAGTTATCCGCTGGTCATTGTGGCAGTGCTGCTCAGCGGCCTGGGGTCGGCCATGTTTCACCCCGAGGCGCTGAGCCGAGTGCGGGCCAACAGCGGGGTTAAAACCGCCAGTGGCACCTCCATTTTCTTTTCGGGCGGCAACATCGGCTTCGGCCTCGCCCCGATTTTTACCGCACTTTTGCTCGAGCGCCTGGGCAAACCCTGGCTGTTGCTGCTGGTCATCCCCACCCTGCTTGGACTGGTTCTGATGCGCTGGCAATGGGCCAGCATTCGGCAAAGCGCCCCGGTCAAGCGCTCGAGCGCGGCAGGTTCGGGCAAAGTGATGTGGGGCCTAGTGGCGTACCTGATGCTGCTCATCACCATGCGGAGCACGGTCACGGGCGGCCTGACCGCTTACCTGCCGCTGGGACACGACGCGCTCGAGCTGACCAAGGACGCTGCCGCCACGCTCGTGACCATCATTTCGCTCTCAGGCATCGTGGGCACCCTGGCCGGAGGCGTGGTGGCGGACCACATCGGCAAGAAACCGATGATGTTGATTACCGCCGTTATTTCGCTGTGTGCGATGCTGACCTTTCCACATGTGGACGCTTTTTACGCTAGGGCGCTGCTACTCGGCGTGGTGGGGCTGTGCTCGAGCGCGGCGTGGCCCACCATCGTGATTCTGATTCAGGACGCCATGCCCGGAATGACCGGGCTGGCCTCGGGACTATCATTAGGCACGGTCTACGCTGCAACCGGGTTGGGCGTGGCGGCGCTGGGTGCCTACGCCGACCACGCGGGCATTCTGAACACCATCGGCCTGATTAGTTTGCTGCCCATCGCGGTGGTGATTCTGACCGCGCTGCTGCCCAACAAGATAGGGCAGGACCACCCGGGAAATAGCGTGGAGAAGCAGCTCGAGAAGGGGGACGGGGCGCTCGAGGGCGACCCGGTTTGAATCCATCCGTTTTAGCCTAAAGCAGGTGCTCGAGCACCCTACAAATTTTGCCAAATATGCTAGAGTATTGGCAGTATGAACACACCTCTGGACCTGACGGTGGAACTGGACAAATTTGGTCGCATCCTGATTCCCAAGAAAATGCGGGAGCGAATGCACTTGAAGGCAGGCGAGAAGGTCCGTTTGCATCTCGAGGGCAACACCGCTACCTTGCAAGCCGCCGCTCGAGAACCTGTGCTCATCGAGCAAAACGGTTTTTTAGTCATTGATTCCGATACACCCATTGAAGGCGACCCTATTCGGGAAATTTACGAACAACGTGCCAGAGACCTATGGTGAGCAAGCTTTTCGACACTTCGAGCCTCTTTGCAGGTGTTCTCACCGTACATCCCTCCTACGTTTGGTCTATGGAGCAACTTAGACAGGTTAATGCAGGTGAAACGGCAGGCTTGGTCTGTACACACGGGTTTGCCGAATTATATTCCGGTTTGACCAGCCATCCGCAGACGCGCTACAAGCCGAGCTTTGCAGAAAAGATTATTGAACGCCTACTCGAGAAATTTACCATCATTACACTCGATGCTCCCGACTACCGCGCCGCTATCGCTCGAGCGCGACAACTCGGCCTTACCGGAGGAGCTATTTACGACGTGCTGCACGCTCAAGCCTTTCTCAAAGCAAACGCCGATTCGCTGGTCACGCTCAACGCCAAACACTTTCTGCGTCTGGGCGAGGACATCGCCCCCAAAGTCGAAGCCCCGGACTGAGCTGCTCGAGCGTACTGGTCCCCTCAAGCGCCCCCCTACTGGCTCTTTTACGCAGTCCACCCTGCCGCTAAACTCACTACCATCCAGGAGGATGTCATGACCGCTACCGAATCCAAAACCCAACATTTACTTTCACTCGAGCGCCAATACGACAGTGGCGTTTATACCAAGCACGATGTGGTCATCACCAGGGGCCTGGGCGCGTCGGTGTGGGACTCCGAAGGCACGGAATACGTGGACTGCGTGGGTGGCTACGGCGTGGCCAACGTCGGGCACGGCAACCCCGATGTAGTCCGCGCCATTCAGGAGCAAGCCGAGAAGCTCATCGTGCTGCCCCAGACCCTGCCCAACGACGTGCGGGCGCAGTTTCTCGAGGAACTGGTGAGCGTGCTCCCCCAAGGTCTGGACCGGGTATTCCTGTGCAACTCTGGCACCGAGGCCGTCGAAGCGGCCAAGAAGTTTGCCATCACCGCCACCGGGCGTTTTAGGTTCGTGAGCATGAAGCGCGGCTTCTCGGGCCGCACCCTGGGCGCGCTGGCCCTGACCCACGAACCCAAATACCGCGAGCCGTTTGGCATCGCGGTGGACAACGAGCACGTTTCCTTCGTGGGCTACGGCAACATCACCGAACTCGAGGCCGCTGTGACTTTTGAGACCGCCGCCGTCATCCTCGAGCCGGTGCAGGGCGAGGGTGGGGTGCGGCCCGCCGACCTCGAGTTCATCCGCGCTGCAAGGCGCATCACCCGCGAGAAAGGCGCGCTGCTCATCATGGACGAGATTCAGACCGGGTTTTGCCGCACCGGTAAGATGTTCGCGCTCGAGCACTTCTGCTACACCTCTTGCCAGGATGCCGACGGTGTGCGGTGTGGCTGTGTGGTAGCCAACGAGTGTCTGGTGGTACCAGACGGGATTACCCTGGCTAAAGCGATGGCAGGCGGCGTGCCGATTGGCGCTTTTGCCATGACCGCTGAAGTTGCCGACAAGATGCCCAAGGGCGGACACGGCACCACCTTTGGGGGCAATCCGCTGGCGATGGCGGCGGGTCTGGCGGCCATCCGCTTCATGAAGCGCGAAAAGTTGGCCGAGCAGGCTCGAGAAAAGGGCGAGTACTTCATGAAACGCCTGCGCGAAATTGGCTCGAGCAAAATCCGCGAGGTGCGCGGCATGGGGCTGATGATTGGGGTGGAACTCAAGGAAAAGAGTGCGCCTTACATTCACGCCCTCGAGCACGACGAGCAGGTTCTCACCCTGCAAGCCACGCCGTTGGTGGTGCGCTTCCTGCCTCCCATCGTGATTTCCTATGAACAGATTGATAGGGCGGTGGACGCGTTCGCTCGAGTGCTCGAGCGGGTCAACCCTAAAGGATAGGTTACAGGTTACGGGGGACAGGTTACAGGGAAGGGAGGGCGGCGGGGTGGACTTGCCCCCTTTCTTTTTATTTGGGTTAAGACGGCTCGAGCACACTTTTTTCAATCTGTTCCCTGTCACCTGTTACCCGCCGCGCATCTGTTAAACTATTCTGCCGACGCTCATGGATAACCTGGACCCCCAAGAAAAACTCAGCCCGCACACTCGAGCACCGCACACTCGAGAAAACGTGTGGCGCTGGCTGGGTGCGGTCCTGCCGTTTTTCTTCAGCGTGCTTCCCTGGCTGCTTCCGGCCACCCTTCCTCGAGCGAATCAGAACCCCCACCTCGAAAATAGTCTGCGCTCGAGTCCACTGCCCGAACTGCGCGCCGCGCCTGTCGCCGCTGTTCAGGCTCCCAGCACCGCGCTCGATGTACCGCCAAAAGCTGCTCAAGTGCAGGCACTCGAGGGCCGCACGCTCGAGGCTCGGGTCTTTAAGTCGGCGGGAGCGGTTCAACCCGATGTGCTGTACGGGAAGAGAAAGCTCGAGGGTGGTTAGGTTTCCCGAGTTCGCACCAAAGGGAATAAACCCTTTGCCAGACCCTTAAACCCCACTCTCGAGGACTAAAATTCATGACCATCTCCAACCCCAATGCCCGCAAGCGACGCCCCAACGGGGGGCGTGGCCCAGTCGGACCGCGCAAAAACAACCTCTGGATCGGCCTGATTCTGCTGGCCGCGCTGCTCGGCTCCATCCTGGCGGTGTGGCGTCCCTGGGACCCGGCCCACAAGGGAAACCCCACCTCGCTTTACAGCGCCGACGGCTACAAGTTCATCAAGCTGGGCCTCGACCTTCAAGGTGGCCTCAGAATCGCGCTCGAGCCGAAAGACCCCAATTTTTCGCCCACTAAAGACCAGCTCGAGACGCTCAAGACGATTGTCGAGAACCGGGTCAACAGCCTGGGGGTGGCCGAGCCGCTGGTGCAAACTCAGGGAAGCCGCCGGGTTCTGGTCGAGTTGCCCGGACTCACTCAGGACGACCAAGACAACGCCATCAAGCTGGTAGGGACGACAGCCAAGCTCGAGTTTGCGTTGGTTTCAAAGGCGGGAGAGCAGCGAAGGGATGCGGCCAAAACGCCTCAAGAAGCGGAAGCCACTCTTGCCGACCTCGAGCCAAGCTGGGCAGATGGAACCATTATTGCAAGTGCTCAACCCGCCACAGACCAGAGCGGACGTTGGGTGGTCAACTTCAAAGTGAAGCCCCAAAACGCGGCAGCTTTCGGCGACTTTACGGGCAAGAATATTAGACGCCTCATGGCAATTGTGCTGGACGGAAAAATTCGTAGTGTTGCCACCATTAATGGTGCACTCTATGGCGACGTACAAATCACCGGAAGCTTCGACGTGAAGGAAGCCACCAACCTCGCACTGGTCCTCAAATCCGGCTCTCTTCCCTTCGACATCAAACCCGCCGAGATTCGGGCCATCGGCCCCACGCTCGGTGCGGACGCCATTCGCAGCGGCGCGATTGCCGCGCTCGCGGGCGTGGGTCTGGTGTTCGTGCTGGGCTTCGTGTACTACGGCTTCTGGTTCGGTCTGGTCATCGCCCTCGGCCTCCTGTTCTCAGGTCTGGCCATCGTGGGCATTCTGGGCGGCTTAGGCAGCGTGCTCACCCTGCCCGGTATCGCCGGACTGGTGCTCACCATCGGCGCGGCGGTGGACGGCAACGTGATTTCCTTTGAGCGCATCAAGGAGGAGTTGCGGCGCGGTAAGGGCATCAAGGGCAGCATCGGGGCCGGGTTCGGGCATTCGCTGGCCACCATTGTGGACGTGAACCTGTCGCACCTGCTCAGCGCTTTTGCGCTCTACAACTACTCGAGCGGCCCGGTCAAGGGCTTCGCCGTGACCCTGATGGTGGGCGTGGTGGCCTCAGTGTTCTCGAACCTGGTGTTCTCCAAGTGGCTGCTCGAGCAGATGGCCAAGGTCCGCGATTTCAGCGCCCCGCAGTGGTTTTCTACTCCAAAAATCGATTTCATCAAGGCGGCTCCCATCATCACCACCGCCTCTGTCGCGCTGGCCATCATCGGCGCGGTTTTGGTGGGCACCAAGGGGCTTCAGTACGGGGTGGACTTCACCTCGGGAACGGCCTTTACGCTCAAGGCCAGTGACACGGTGAGCGTGGAAGGGGTGCGTGGGGTGCTCGAGACCGCCAAAATCAAGGGCGCGGAACCCGCAGGCGCGGTGATTCAGCGCAGCCCCAACCCGCCCAGCGTGGGCGGAGCGACCTTCATTATCAAGGTTCAGGAACTCGACCAGAGCCGCACCGACACGCTCAAAAAAGCCTTTGACAAGTTACCCGGCACCAGTGTGCAGCAAACCGAGACCGTGGGGCCGGCGGTGGGCGACGAACTTCGCACCCAGACCCTTTACGCGATGGGGCTGGGCCTGCTGCTCATTCTGGTATACGTGGCCTTCCGCTTCGACATCATCTTCGGGGTGGGGTCCATTCTGGCGGTCATTCACGACGTGGCCATCGTGCTGGGTCTGTACGCACTTTTAGGCCACGAGTTCACCATCGCCACCGTGGCGGCGGTGCTCACCCTGATTGGTTACTCGCTCAACGACTCCATCATCGTGTCTGACCGGATGCGCGAAAACCTCAAGCTGATGAAGGGCGATACCTTTAAAAATATCGTCAACGCCAGCATCAACCAGACGCTCTCGAGGACCCTGATGACCTCGCTGGCCACGCTGCTGCCCCTGGTCACGTTGTTCTTCTTCGGTGGCCCGGTGCTGCGCGACTTCTCACTGATTCTGATTATCGGCATCGTGATTGGAACCTACTCGAGCATCTACATCGTGGCTCCGGCGGTGGTGTTTTACGAAAACTGGATTACGAATAGGCGCACTCCGCCCAAAACTCCAGCAGGCGCTAAATGAAGATTTCCTTCAGCTAACCCTCAGCTCGAGCACCCTTTGTATTCAGCGACCCTCTTTAAACTCTGATTCATAAACGTTTGATTGCTTCACCTTTATTTGAGGACCACTTCAGATTCTTTCTTCTTTTTTCAGGCGCAACCCCAACGGGTTGCGCTTTATTTTTGGCACTAGAGCTGTTCTTACTCTCGAGCGCCTTTTACCCAGACCCTTTGGATGGTGTACCGTGAGGGCGAAGTCAGCGCAACATCTCGACGCCTAAGAGGCAACCTGCCATGTCAAACATCACCGTCGTGGGGGCTGGATACGTGGGGCTGGGCACCGCCGCCCTGCTGGCCTATTTGGGTCACTCGGTGCGAGTTCTCGATGTGGACGCTCATAAAATCACGCAGCTCGAGGCGGGAAACCTCCCCCTTTACGAGCCGGGTCTGGGAGAGCTGCTGGCGCAGGTGAGCCGCCGACTGCGCTGGACCACTTCCTACGCTGAGGCCACCGCACCAGTGGACTTTATCTTCGTCTGCGTGGGGACGCCTTCCCTGCCGGGTGGTCAGCCGGACCTCGCCCCGCTCGAGGGGGCCATTCACAGCGTCCTGGCCCATCTCGAGGACCAGTCTCTCGAGATGCAGCCGCCCACCCTAGTTCTCAAGAGCACCGTGCCCATCGGTACGGGCGCGCGGCTGTGCCAGCTTTTTGAAAACCACGCGGCGCGGACACGCACTCGAGCGTGCCCAGTGGTCTCCAACCCGGAGTTTTTAAGGGAAGGCAGTGCACTGGGGGATAGCTTGTACCCGGACCGCATCGTGCTCGGCGGTCACACCGTACCTGGCGCTAAGTCGAGTCGCGCGCCGACGCCTAACAATGAGGCGCTCGAGGGGTGCAGGCTTTGTACCAGCCCCTCATTTCCCAGAGCTTCGTGCCGCCCCCGCACCTGCCCCGTCCAAAACACTTCCTACCGCCGACGGTGGTCAGAGCCACCCACGCCAGCGCCGAGATGATAAAGTACGCCGCCAATGCGTTCCTGGCCCTTAAAATCAGCTTTGCCAACGAGCTTGCCGGACTCAGCGAACGGGTCGGCGCGGACATCGAGGAGGTGACGCGCGGGGTGGGTCTGGATAGGCGCATCGGCACACCGTTCCTGTCGGCTGGGGCTGGCTGGGGGGGCAGTTGCCTGGGCAAGGACACCCAGGCCCTGCTGCACACCGGCCTGGATTGCGGCTATGAGATGCCGATTGTGCGGGCGGCCCTCCAAATCAATCGGCGTCAACGTCAGGTAGTCTTTGAAAAGCTGCTCAAACACCTGCCCCAGCTCGAGGGCAAGCGGGTGGCGGTGCTGGGTCTGGCCTTCAAGCCCAACACCGACGACTTGCGGGACGCACCGGCCCACGATTTCATGGTGTGGCTCGAGCAGCACGGCGCAACCGTGGTGGCTTACGACCCGGTGGCCCTGCGGCGTGCGCGGGTGGAGTGGAGCCACCTGCACTACCTCGAGGCCCCTTCCGCCTTGGCCGCGCTCGAGGGGGCCGACGCCGCCATCATCGCTACCGAGTGGGACGAGTTTCGCGCCCTGGATTGGAACAGTGCGCTGCGGCGGATGCGTACCCGCGTGCTGATAGATGCCCGCAATATCGTTCCCATCCCGCTCGAGACTCCCGCCACCCTCGAGCAGATAGGCCGCGCTGCTGTGCTCAAAGGTGTGCTCGAGGGTGTGCTCGAGTCAGAGTTCTTGGAGAGCCGCTCGTGAACATCCTGCTCACCGGAAGCGCCGGATTCATCGGTTCGCACCTCACCGAGCGCTTTCTGAACGAGGGACACGTCGTGGTCGGGGTGGACAACTATCTGAGCGGCCAGCCCAGCAACACCGAGCGGTTTCAGGCGCACCCGAACTTCCACTTTGTAGAGGCCGATGTGAGCAGAGCACCGCTCACCGGGGTGCTGCCCAAAGCGGTGCAGCGCCTGGATTGGGTGCTGCACTTCGCCAGCCCCGCCAGTCCGCCGCACTACCAACGCTTTCCCCTCGAGACGCTGAGAGTGGGGGCGCAGGGCACCGGGCACGCCCTGGACCTCGCTACCCTGCACGGCGCTGAGTTTATGCTCGCTTCCACCTCGGAAGTCTACGGCGACCCACTGGTGCATCCCCAGCCAGAAAGCTACTGGGGCAACGTAAACCCGCACGGCGTGCGAAGTTGCTACGACGAGGCCAAGCGCTACGCCGAGGCCCTGACCATGGCCTACCACCGCACCCACGGTATTGACACCCGCATCGTTCGCATCTTTAATACTTACGGGCCGTACATGCGCGCCGACGATGGTCGAGTTGTCACCCAATTCATCGGGCAGGCTCTGGCCGGAGAACCACTCACCCTTTATGGGGACGGGCAGCAGACCCGCAGTTTCCAGTTTGTCAGCGACCTCGTTGAGGGCATTGTCCGCCTGATGGGGGTCCAGCATCCCCTGCCGCTCAACCTGGGCAACCCGGAGGAGTACACCATTTTGCGCTTTGCCGAACTCGTCCGCGAGGCGATTGACCCCAGCTTGCCCATCCACTTCGCCGCCGCCGCCGAGGATGACCCGCGCCAGCGCAGGCCGGTGATTGACCAAGCCACAGCGCTGCTCGGCTGGGTGCCGGGGGTGCCGCTCGAGGAGGGACTTCGGCAGACGGTGGCCTACTTTCGGGGTCAGCGCCACGGTAGCTGAGTCCGACCCTCTGACCCGCTCGAGCGCGGTTGAGTGATGCGCTCGAGGGGGTGGGAACCACCTTCGCTTCTTTCAACTCTCGAAAGGGGTTTTATCGCCACCGTACAGGTTCAGCCGACGGCAGAGACCGCAGAGCCAAAGGCATCCCAGACCGATTTCCCTTATGCTGGACTTCATGAACTTGGACTTCATGAACTTGGACCCCGTGAACCTGGACCCCGTGAACTACGTGTCCATCATTGAGGACAACCTGTACATGCTGTGGCAGACCGAGGTGCAGATTCACAACTTCCGCAAGCTGGGCCTGCTCGAGCAGCTCACCGTGGTTTTGCTTCACCGGAGCGACCAACCCTCGAGCTAGGCCCAGGAGGTTTCGGGTTTGTGCAGAACCTATATGTTCCGCAATGACCAGGAGGAGGGTCATTTTGTGCTGTCCAACAAGCCCTACGGGGTGGGTCGGCTGCTCGAGCACCGACCCGAGTACAGCGCGCAGGGATTTTTGCTGCTCGACAGCGACATGCTGCTCACCGCGCCGCTGGACTTGACGCGGCTGCGCGGAAAGCCCGGACTGCACGGCTCGACCAGCAGCCCCCCGCTCAACCTGAGCTTCGTGCAGACCCAGCTTCACGACCTAGACGCTTGTCTGGACGCGGTAGGGGTGAGCCGCGAGGCGCTGGCGCGCAACAACCACATCTTCGGGGAAGTGCCCTACTACCTCGAGGGGGTCAGTGCCGAGTTCTGCTTCAAGGTGGCCCTCGATTCAAGCGTGGTTCACGCCCGTTTTAAGGCCGAGAAAGCGCGCGGGGCCGCCATCGAACTGTGGGTGGCCGAGGTGTACTGCTGGCTGTGGAACGCGTTTGCCACCTACCCGGTGTACAACGCCCCCGAGCTGAACTTCGCCTGGGCCTTCGATTCGCTCGAGAAGCTCTCACAAGTCAAGATTAACCACGCCGCCGGGGTGAATAGTCCCCAGGCAGGCCACTTCTGCAAGCTGCTCTACCACGACACTTCGCCGCTCGAGTACCGCGACTTCGCTTACGTCACCCGCACAGATTGCTGCTCCTACGCTTACCTTCAGGCGGTGCTCGAGACCCGCACCGTGCGCCGGGACAAAAAGATTTACTTCGAGCGTAGCAGCGCGCTCGAGGGTTTCAAGGGTAATGGCTTTAAAAAGCCGTTCTGAGAGCGGTAAAAACCCACGCTCGAGCCAAAGTGACCAGCCGAAGTGACCCGGTGATGCAAGCGTTCTACCTCGAGCCTCGACTGTACCGACGGAATCTCGTGGCACAATAATCCTATGAACACGGCAGAGCAGGATTGGCACGATGAGGACACCATAGATTTACAGGACTGGCTCAAGCTCGAGGGTTGGGTGCAAACCGGGGGCGAGGCCAAATTCGTGGTGCAGGGCGGTCAGGTGACGCTCAACGGCGAACTCGAGACCCGCAGGCGCAAGAAACTGCGCGAGGGCGATGTGGTGGTATTTGAAGGGCGGCAAGGGGTGGTGCATTTCGGTGAGTGACCTTGATTCGGTACTAGATTTTCGCCAGCGCAAGGATGCCTTTTTCGCCTCCCTGCAAGGCCCGCTCTCGAGCGAAGCCCGCGCTGCATTTCAGGGGTTGAGTTACTATCCCTTCGACCCGGCCTACAAATTCACCCTCGAGCCGACCCGCCGGGACACCCTCGAGCCGCTGGAAATCCTCACCTCGAGCGGGGTGGTGGCGTGGT
>Ga0209724_1000330_pt1 | contig 48053 bp, 39 predicted proteins | sample grotaG_FD_184143 | JGI IMG/M metagenome (GOLD analysis project Ga0209724, IMG submission 184143) | Glacier valley bacterial and archeal communities from Borup Fiord, Nunavut, Canada, to study Microbial Dark Matter (Phase II) -... | ecosystem: Environmental > Aquatic > Freshwater > Ice > Glacier ... | reverse complement strand
TTTTGTTTTGGTGAGCCTCCATTCGTCGAAGAATATTTAAAAGTGTTGTTATGGCTTCCATTATATGGGGGCCTTTATTGAGCATTACACATTCGGCTCTTACCGACATGGAAGCATCTGTAATTTCGGCCCGGGTAGCCAAACCTGTTTGTGCAAGATTTTCGAGTATTTGTGTAGCCCAAATTACAGGAACATGGGCAGCTTCGCAAACCCACAGTATTTGCTCCTGTACTTCCGAAATCCTTTCAACGCCAAGTTCAACCGCTAAGTCGCCTCTGGCTATCATCACACCAATATTCGACCATTTCATGGCTGTAAGCAATAAATCGGACAAATTATTAAACGATTCTTTGTTTTCAATTTTAAGCACTATGCCTATATCCATGCGGTTAAGTTTCGACAAGGCATCCATCAGTTGCGTCACATCATTAGCGGTTCTTACAAATGAATATCCAACAATATCAGCATGTTTTGCAATAAATGGTAAATTACTGACATCTTCTTCTGTAAGCGATGGCAGTTGCAAATACGTGTCGGGCAGGTTTATACCTTTCTCTTCCTTTAATTTCGTTCCTTTTGAACTGGCTTTTGTTATAATAACTGTTGCATTTTTGGCAGATATGTTCTCAATAACACCTCCAATTTTACCATCATCAAACCAAATATGGTGTCCAATTTCAAGATTTCCAACAACATTCGGAATGCTCATAGAAACCAACGCAGCAAAAGTTTTTTTGGAGACATTTTTCTTAAAGGCCTTTTTCAGCTCGGCTTCGGTGGAGTATAATTTGATCCGATCGCCAATATGCAATATTACATGACTTTTTTTCTTTTTGAGTTGATGAATTTTCTCTGAGCGAATTTTAGGTCCTGACAAGTCCATGTATATTTTACAATGTTTTCCAGTTTGTTTTTCGGCTATGCGTATGGCATTAATCATACTTTCCCAAACCTCAGGATTGTCGTGACTGCAATTAATACGGGCTATTTCCATACCGTTTATCAACAAGTCGGCTATGTATTTTGCATCGCCGGCTGCTTCTGATGGCAGGGTAACCATTATTCGGGTGCTGATTTGGTTGTTGCTTTCGCCAAAGAGCCTGTTTGTATTTTGATCAAGCAACTCAAGCGTGGTGAAAAAGTTCCAGGTACTTTCTTCCGGACTTAACAATCCTTCAACACGCTGACCCTGTATAGTTTTAAGGTGGTATAAAATATTATCGATGTTTGTAAGCACATATCTTTCCGCATTTGAGAATGAAGACAAGCCTAAAAACGACAGGTTCCCTTGTTTAATGCGAATATCGAAAGTCCGGAGAGAGAGATAGTCAACCAGGTTTTTAGCTGCATAGGTATAGTTTTGGTGTACCGGAAATGTTTCAGTTTGAAAGCGTTCCATGTTGTGAATGATACATGCCCTGATTTCCTGAATTTTTTCGATTAACTCTATGGTGGTTATCTTTCTCATTTCCAAATAAAATTAGGGTTTTAGTATTCTTAAAGAAGTGCTTCCGGATATTGTGATGGCAATAAATTCCAGCAACTTGTAAAATTAATTTGACTTTCTCTTATTAAAAAAAGTATAAGATATTCCGACAGAAGCATAATGGAATAAAGCAAAATTATAGACTTCATCATTATCAGCACCTCCTTCCAGAATACGATACCCTGCCCGTATTCTAAAGTTGTCAGTTAAATTATATGTTGCGGCAATCTGAACATCTTCGGCTCTCCCCTGAGGTGCGGCAAGTGCATCACCATCTAAAAGAATACCAAACTTTTCATCAATCTTCCATAAAAGCCTGAAATTAATAATGGGAACAAATCCAACATTCGTTTTCTCAGAAGTTAATCCGGATGAAGAAAGTGCAATTTTAGCATCTCTGATTTTTGCAGTAAACCCTAAGCCAAACTCAAACCTGGGTTTTTGTACAATATCGTACCGGTATGTCAGCCTGTACGAATTAAATTTATAAGTACCTGTAAGTTCAGAATTGGCAGGGAATACTACTCCTTCAAAGAAAATGTCGTTTGGCAAACTACCTTCTGATTTAGTTTCGAGAGGAGCATATAATAATGAAAGTGTATGACGCGATTTAATCGTGTAATTCGCTCTCAAACGATAAAATGCTTTTGAATTGGGTTTTAAATCATCTTTTAGAGAGAAAAATGTACCGTTATCGCCAGGAATGCGAACATCATTATAACCAGTAGAAACAAAACCTGTTTCCAGATCAAGCAAAGCCTGAGCTTTTAAAGATGATGTCCAACATAAAAGCATGAACGCTATAAGCGTTGAAAAGATTATTTTTTTCATATCGTTTGTATTTGTATTATTATTAAACATGATTAAGGATTATCGGGGTTCATTGCTTTCGCCATCTTTAAGTCTTTAATTTATTTCATTGAATTTCATTATTTAATAATATTTTCGCCTCACCCATTTCTCAAAACCTATAATGATCAGAATTGAGAAAGCCACGGAAGCGGATAAAACCCAGGCATCAAAATATAAAGGAGACGATTTAAATACCTGGTTCATAAAAGGGAGATAAACAAAGGAAACCTGAACGAGCAATACTATTGCTATTCCAAGGTATATCGAAAGATTGGAAAACAGACCTATATTGCTTGCTGAGTATTTTAAAGACCGGCATTCGATAAGATAAAACACCTGGAATAAAACCATTGCAGTTACAGCCATCGTTTGTGCTTCCGACAGCGCAAGGGCTTTATCCGTTCCCCTGGCAAGTTCAATATTGTATTCCCAAAGAAATAGTCCAATTGTTCCAACCGCCATTATAAGAGATACCAATATTATTCGGAAAGTGACGAAGGGCGTAAATATGGATTTGCCTGGTATTCTTGGAGGACGTTTCATTATATCGGGCTCCATTGCTTCCATTGCCAGTGGCAGTGCCAGCGCTACAGCAGTGATAAGGTTAATCCATAATACCTGAACTGGTAACATAGGAAGTAGTACAACCCCATCTTTTAAAGGGAAAAACAACACTGCTAAAAATACAACCAAACCTAAACCTATACTGGTAGGCAGAAGAAAAATAATGGATTTTAAGAGGTTGTCGAATACTCTGCGTCCTTCTTCAACAGCGGCTTCAATACTCTCAAAGTTATCATTAACCAAAACCATGTCGGCAGCTTCCTTGGCCACGGCAGTACCTGCAATACCCATTGCAACACCTATATCTGCACGTTTGAGGGCAGGTGCATCATTTACGCCATCGCCGGTCATGGCAACAACTTCTCCGTGTGCCTGCAATGCTTTTACAATATTTAGCTTGTCTTCGGGCGATACCCGTGCAAAAATGTTTGTGGTTTTAACTGCTTCCGACAACTGTTCAGGACTCATCAACTGAAGTTCCCTTCCGGTAATAACCCGACCGGCATTTTTAAACCCAAGTTCCCTGGCTATTATTGAAGCAGTTGCAGGATGGTCACCGGTAATCATTTTTACAATTACCCCTGCATTATGACAAGTTTCAATGGCTTTTTTTACTTCCATTCGCGGAGGGTCGCTCATTGCCTGGATTCCAATAAAATCGAAATCGCAAAGATCTTCTTCTGCAATGATGCCGGCATGTTCACCAGGCAGCCATTTAGAGGCTACAGCCAATACCCTCATTCCGGTTTCGGCAAGTTCCATCACCTCTGTTCTTATTTGTTCAGGTTCGATGGCATCAGATGATATATCCCGGGTTTTTAAAATCGGGATAACGGATTCGGGAGCTCCTTTAAGGTAAATAATTTTTTTTCCTTCCGGCGATGTATGAAGGGTTGCCATTATTTTTTTATCCGAATCAAAAGGCATTTCGTCTAACCTTGGCCAATTTACACTTATTTCACTTCTGTTTAATCCAAATTTGTCTCCTGCAACAATCAGCGATACTTCAGTAGGGTCTCCAACGGCAATCCATTGCCCATCTGTATAACTAAGACTTGCATCATTGCAAAGTACCGAAGCCAGCATAAGTTCACCAATTTCGATGTTTTTTGCCTCAGCTCCGGTATCGCTTCTCAGAATTTTACCTTCAGGATTAATGCCCGAACCTGTAGTATGATATTTTTGTTTGCCATTCCAAAGTTCACTAACTGTCATTTCATTCAGGGTAAGCGTGCCGGTTTTATCGGAGCAAATAACTGTAGTGCTGCCCAGGGTTTCCACTGCAGGTAAATGCCTGATAATCGCATTTCTTTTAGCCATTCTCATAATACCGATTGCTGCCGAAATAGTAATAACAGCAGGCAGGCCCTCAGGTATTGCAGCTACAGCAATTGTAATAGCTGATAGTATGGTATCTATAAGACTATTACTGCGAAAGATTCCGATTATTAAAACCAAAATACAGACGATCAGAATTGCATAAGTAATTGCTCTTGCAATTTTCTCAAGCGATTTTGTCAATGGCGATTTTAAAGCGGTTGTAGTTTGAAGAAGTTTAGAAATATGACCAATTTCAGTATCATTTCCTATTGAAACAACTACGCCTTCTGCTGTGCCTGAAGTAACCAATGTGCCACTATAGGCCATGCACTTTCGATCCGCTATACCTACAGTTGCTTCTGATATATGTGTGTGTTTTTCTACCGGCACTGATTCGCCTGTAAGGATTGATTCATTGCATTGCATGTTTTTTGAGAAAGTGAGGCGTATGTCAGCAAAAACCTTTTCGCCAGCCTGGAGCAAAACATAATCCCCCTGAACAAGCTCCGAAGCCGGAATATTCCTCTGCTCTCCATCCCGCATTACCGTTACAAATTCGGGTAAAAATTTAGTAAGCCCCTGAATAGCCTTACCGGCCTGAAACTCCTGAATAAAACCTATAACAGCATTAATCAGAATCACCAGGAACACTACAATGCCATCGACAACTTTCCCCAATGCAAAGGACAAAATAGTAGCCCCGATAAGAATAAATAAAATAGGATTAAGAAACTGCCGGATAAAAATTTTAAACGCACTTTCGCCTCCCTGTCTGCGCAGGATATTAAGCCCTAATTCCTTTTGCCGTTGATTAACCTCTGCTATGGAAAGACCCTTTAATGAAGTATTGAGTATTCCCAACACATCCTGATAAGGAAGTAAATGCCATTTATGATTTTGGAGGTCTTCGTTCATATTCTATTTAAGTATAAAGTTTTGGCTTAAACCTTCGTCTGTCAATTAGTCGTCCGTTATGCGAAGAACGCTCACTATTCATGGCAGGTTCGAGGTGTGCAACAGTTTTTTATTGTTTAAAAATGAATTACCCTACGAGTTTATTAACACTTTCTTGTCAGTCATTGTTTAGTCTTTCATTAGCTTTCATTCTGCTGTGTGAGTTTTTCCAGATATAGTTCTGCATTTTGCAAGTGAGCAGTTCGTTTTTCCACAGTCATTTTATCAAAACTCTTTATCAACATGCCTAATCTCGGGTTTTGCAAAAAGAATTCCCGATGTGTGTGCATAAACCGCCAGAATAAACCATCCCATATATTTTGCCATTCTCCTTTTTTGTAATCACTCATTTTCATCAGGTAATTACTTCCGCTTATGTAAGGTTTGGTGGCCATGATTCCGCCGTCATCAAATTGACTCATGCCGTAAACATTGGGAACCATCACCCAATCATAGGCATCAATAAACAATTCCATAAACCAACGGTACACTTCATCGGGATCAAATTCGCACAGGAGCATAAAGTTGCCCAACACCATCAATCGTTCGATGTGATGACAATAACCGGTTTCTAAAACTTTTTTAATAGTACGATCTATAGGCTCTATTCCTGTGGTGCCATTCCAGAAGGAAGCAGGAATTTTCCGCGTAAAACCCCAGTAATTGCGGGTGCGTTCTGTCGTGCCTTTCAATTCATAAACTGCCCTCATAAATTCTCTCCAACCTACTATCTGCCTGATGAAACCTTCCAGCGAATTTAATGGAATTAGATGTGAACCTGCATACTTCAGGGCTTCCTCTAATATAAACTGAGGCGTCAGTAAGCCAACATTCAGCATGGGCGTTAAAACGCTGTGATGTAGAATAATTTCGTCTGAAACGATGGCATCTTCATACGCCCCGAATTCAGAAAACCGTGTTTTGAAAAAATCCTCCAACCAGCTTTTGCTTTCGGTATGTGTGACCGGATAAATAAAATTGCTTTTCAGACTGCCGTAATTATCCGGGAAATACTTTTCGGTGTAAACAATGGCTTCCGAATAGATAGCATTGGGTTTTGGAAAAACAACTTCTGGGGGCGTTTTTCCTCTGGGATATCTCAAACGGTTTTCATCGTCGTAGGTCCATTTCCCGCCAATGGGTTTTTGCTGATTTTCCAGTAATATATTTCTGCTTTGCCGCTGGCGTTTATAAAAATCCGTTTGAAACATCCGCTTTCCCCCGGAAAACCAGGAAGCAATTTCTTCTGAGGAATTAAGAAATAATGGAGAACGATTTTTATTCACCACCAGATTAACCGTACTGCAAGCCTTGCTAATCCTTTGTTCCAGCCAGTAATCGGTTGTGTCGATGTATTCAAAAGTATGAATATTCTGCGACTTCAGGTAGGGTATAAGTTTTCTTACACCTGACAGTTCATTGAACGAATCAATGTAAACTACCTGAATATTTTTTGATTGTAGATAGCCTTCATAAAATTTCATGCTGGCTCTGTGAAACACAATTTTCTGTTTGTGAAAGTTGTATTGCTTAAAAAACAGTTCTTCTTCAACCATGTAAATGATGTTACATTTTGAAACAAGACTATTTTGTTCAAACAATTGATGTGGAAAAAGAATTCCTGTAGTGCTCATGATTTATTTTTTTCATCCCGCATTTATCGCTTACTTATTTTATTCAATGAAATACTTTTTTGTCGGCTGCATTTAAAGCGAGTGATTTCCGGATTTCTTTTTTCAGCATGTTTTTGGCTGATACCACTGTGCACGCTCTTTCTCCATAGGTTAAAACTGCCGCGATTTAACTCTCTGCGCATTAAAGTGATTACGTCAGCCTCCGCAAAGCCAAATTGAATGTTGATGGCTTCATACGGAGTCCGGTATTCCCAGGCCATTTCAATAATCAGTAAAACTGTTTCTTTCGTTATTCTGTTTTCCAATTTACCGAAACAATAATTTCGTTTCTCCTGCCAACGAGTTGGAATGGCGGATTATAGCCCAGAAACCTGGCATGTCCATAGTAGGTTATACCTTTTTCTTCCAGTATATTCTGAAGCTTAGCCGAATAGAATATCAAATCTTTATCAGATGCAAAACCGCCAAACCGGATTACAGCAACATATTCATCAGAGGTTTTTTGTATGCGGACATCAGGGTCATTGGGTTTTGGAAGGTTATCTTCACTGTATGACGATGGCATAACAAAACTCATGCTCGAAACAGAATCATTGATGTCCATGTGAACAGGCGAAGTCATTGAAATACTTGTATTCGTCTCATTGCCTCCAAAAATATAGCCTGCCAATTTACGAAAACCCAGACCTGACAAGTCTTTATATGTTTTTGCATTCGAATTAATGGTTGCAACAGTTGCAGATGGGTAAAATCTGATTTCGAAATCCTTGTCTTTGAGGAAAACGGTATATTTTTGTTCTTCAGTTTTATTTATAGGCATAATAATAAAAGATTGAAATAAAACGATTAATAAAATAATTACAGCTAAAATCATGATAAACATTTTCATATTTAATTGATTTAATGTTAATTTATCGCAAATTTTCTATGAATAACGAAAGAGCCCCTGAGTTGTTTATCAGCTCAATCTGTTTATAGACCAGTTCGGCACGTTTTTCATTGAACGTAGACTGCTCTTTCTGAAAGTCTATTTCATCTGTTAACAGATCGTAGGCATTGATCTGCCCTTTATCAAATCTATCCTGATTCAATGAGAAGTTCTCCTCATAAAGCGCTATATTCTGTTTAGATAATCCAGACTGATATTCAATCTGCCTAATCTCTTCAGTAAGCAGAAGACTTTTATTGCTGACACTGTTTGTCTCATCCTCGAGCCTTGATTTAAGACCGTTTTCCTCCATCTTCAACTGGCTAACCCTGTTCCTGGTACTGCTTCCTGAGAGTATCTGAAATCTGAGACTCAATCCCAGGTAACTGCTTCCATACCAGCTGTCTGAAAGGAATGGATTAAAGGTATCTGTATACTGATTGGTACCAAGGAATCCCTCAAAACCAATGGTAGGTATTTGTTTCATTCTTTCTGACTTCTGCTGCTGCTCAAGAAGTTTAGTCCTGAGCGTCAAACTTCTAAGGGAAGGAATTGAATCTAACAAAAGATCCGTTTTGCTTATCTTCAGCACATCATCCGAAAAAGGCGAAAAGTCAAAGGTGCCATCAAGTAAAGTCTCGAGAGATATTCCTGTGAGGAAGCTCATATAAATTTTTTCCCTTGTGAGGGATGAAGAAACAGCAACATAATTTGAGAGAGCATTATTATGGTTCAGAATGGTCTTGTTGACTTCCGTTTTCAGCACTTTACCCTCTTTCGATTTTAAAATGAAAAGCTCTTTCGTCCTCGAAGTGCGCAGTGTATCAAGCGCAGCAGAACGAAGCTGCTCCTCCAGGAGCCATATATTTGTAAAGCTCTTTATGACCTCCAGTTTCAGATCCCTTTCAGCGGCAGCAACATCTGTATTCTTCAGTTTCTCATTTATCCTGCTTTCTGCAACGCGGCTCTTTATGGAAAAGTCGATTATAGGTTGATACAGATTTAAGCCTGAATTCTGCTGCCAGTCGGTACCGAATTTTATCGGCCGTTTTTCATCTGTAGGTATCTGGTTGAATTGTCCAACAGGAATTATCTGAGTTGGGACTATAGGATTATATCTGTAGTTATAATTCAGTGAGAGGTCTGGCAAATATTTCTGATAAACCGATGAAGTCTGAAGCTTAGATATCTCGATATCAGTCCTTAACGCCTGTATATTCCCCCTGTTTGCTAGGGCTGAATCGATTAAGGCTATAAGTTTTATCTCCTGCCCTGATAGACTGTTGGGTAAGCAAATAAGCAGAGTAAAAATTATTAATGGTAATAATGATTTCATTTTTAATGCTTTTTATTTTTTCAGCCGCGAAATACTGCAGCCGGTTCAACATTATTGATTGTTCGTATGGAGAAGAAGAGAGAACTGCCAACTGATATAAACACTGTTACCAGGAAGAGTGCAGCATAATCTCTGATTGAATAGCTGAATACAAGTCCGGCATTGGAGACACCTGCCCTGAATCCTTCAAGGAGTATCATTGCTATTATATAACCTGTAACTGCGAAAAGGAAGCTCTGTGTGAGAATAAGCCTTGTAATATACCCATTAGTGGCACCAATCGCTTTAAGTGTTCCGTAATCCCTTATCCTGTCAATCGCTGACGAATATAACGTAAGTCCAATGATAAAAAATCCGCTTATTACAGCAAAAATAACCAGCGAACCGATGCTGGTTCCAATATTTGAAGATATGGTTATATAGCTTACCGTTGTTTTTCTAAGTTTCTCAGCATTCCATGCTTTAATACCATATACCGACCTGTTTATGTTATTTACAACATCATCAATATCATAACCAGGTTTCACTTGGATAGCTATTGTGCTTACTTTCGATTCGGGGAATGAAGTATAATAACGCGCCTTCGATAGTGTTGTATAGAAAAATGAACCTGCAAAGCCCCTTGCATTTTTAGTCTGTAGCTTAATAGTGGCACTTTTACCGTTAATTTCAACTCTTGTGCCTATTTTTACAGGGTAATCGAATATAGCCCGATCGTAGAATTCTGCCGATACAGCTTCATCATCATTAAGCGAAAGAAGGTCGCCCTCGTTTATAGATTCGGGCTTCGGACCAGCAATAAATAGAGGCGATTCGCTGCCAATAATAAGCACAGGTGCAAGTTTACCATTCTCAAATTTTACAGATGCACCAGAGACGACTATCGGATATGTATTCATGACCCCCTCTATGCTCCTTAGTTCCCTTACCAGACCCTCATTAAGCTTGGGAAGTTCATTAGCATTCCTTGTAATATTATCGACAATCCAGATCTGGCCAATGTCCTGTCTCGAGTTACTAACCAGACCGCCCATTAGTCCGGTCAGAAAACTTAAAACACCTATCTGCTGACCAATCAGGAAGATGCTGATAACTATTCCGATAATTACACCAATGCTCTTTACCTTGTCATACCTTATGAATCTGTATGCAGTTGCGATCATAACTGGCTGTTTTTAAGTTTAATTACAGATTCAACCTTGGAGTTAAGAATAAGACCGTTTTCTCCATCAAGAATTATTCTTACTTCCCTTACAAGTCTGTCTTCCTGTTCATTTGCTTTTTGGGAGAATAGAGACTTCTTTTTCAGGTAGGGTGAAAGGAAGATTACTTTTCCTTTTGCTATTACCGAATCGCTTCCAACAAACCTTATATCAGCATCGAGACCTAATCTGAGCCTGCCGGCAAAAAGCTCATCAACTTCAGTTCTCACTGTCATTGGTCCGGAAGGGGCAACCTCCGCATATTTTTCAAACTGGTTTACGGAACTTCCTTTTTCAATAAGCATTTCGAGCATCAGCCCCTCATAAGGTGAACGCAATATCTTTTTCAAAGCTTCGGCTTCAGCATATCTGACCTCTTCGGCAAGCTCCATCAGTTTGCTGGCAGATAGTTTTATTGAGGCGTGGTACTTTTCTACATTAATAGAAAGGGTGGAGACCTCTGTCTCAAGATCATCGAGAGTCTGCTTTGTTTCCGCTCCTTTTAATGAAAGAACTCTTACAGATTCCAGGAGCCGCTTCTTATTAGCAAACCTTGCTTCCGACTCCTTCAGGTTAAGCTCATCGATTTCTCTCTGAGCTTTCTGAGTGTTGTATTGGCTTCTTAACTGGGATACCCTTATCAGTTCAAGCTCATCATCAAGTCTAACCAGAGGCTCGTCTTTTTTGATACTATCTCCGTCGCTCCTGTATATCTCCTTAACAACACCGCCAGTTGCAGCTGCAAGACTTATTATCTCTTTTTCAGGTTCAACCTTGCCAACCCCTACAACTTCTGATACCTCAACTATTGCACTGTTGACAGAATGGGAAATAGTGCCTGATTTTTCTTTGTTTTCTTTACTACCTCCACAGGCCATAATAATCAATGGTATTATAACCAGGTAAATTTTTTTATTCATTACTTTAATATTAAAATTCTGTTGCATTGATTTTCTGATTTTTAGTTATGAAATATCTCATCCTCTGATGGCTTGTCGGTGGCGATCCCGTTGTTCACATAAATGATCCTGTCGGCAAACGGTTTCAGTCTCAGGTCGTGTGTTACCACAATTACCGATTTTCCTGAATCTGAGAGCATTTTAAGCTCTTCCATTACTATGCCAACACTTTTTATATCTAGTGAAGCAGTGGGTTCATCGCAAAGCATTATGGATGGTTCGGTAACAAGTGCTCTTGCAATTGCCACTCTCTGCTGCTGTCCACCACTGAGGTTTTTCGGCAGACTCTTAACCCGGCTTTCCATGTTTACCTTTTTAAGTGCTTCCTCTGCCTTAAGCTTTGCTTCCTTTTTACTAATTCCGGCAAGCCTTAGGGGCTGCATAACATTTTCCAGTACATTGAGTGGCGCAAGCAGGTTGAAGCTTTGAAAGACAAAACCGATATTTTTCAGTCTAACTCTGGCCAGTTCCTTATCACTCAGATTATTCACCAGAAGGTTATCGATATATACTTCGCCTGAAGTTGGAAAAATCACACATCCCAAAAGAGAAAGAAGAGTTGTTTTACCTGAACCTGAAGGACCTATTATAAGAGTAAGCTCCTTCTTCATGAAATCGAAAGTCGTTGGCTGAAGAGCAGTAATCACAGTGTCGCCTGTTTTGTACTCTTTACTTGCGCCCCTTATACTGGCAGCTATTTCCATATCTATTTGTTATTATGAAGATTAAACAATATAAGTACAATATAGTTCAAATGTAAAAAATAAAATACTTGATATAACTTATGTAGTCTATTCTTGCTTTAGAATAGAATTATGATAACTATGAAAAAAGAATGAAGTTCGTTTCCAGTCAACGGAAACAGTGGATACTGTTGCCACAATAACCGAATCCGGTGTATGCTTGCCCAAAAAGGCGAAATCGTCTCCATAAATTGATTTAAAATCGTAATGAATTAAATAATCTATCACTTTATTTACCTTCCATTTTGGGTAATCCACTATATATTCCTGCGAAAGAAGGCTATTTATTTTCGTATATCATTAGTAATGTTCAAAGATGAATTCTTCTACACTGCCAGGCAGCATTTGTTCGCTTATCTTGGCAGTATTTACTTTTATACGATTGGCTGGGCATCGAGATCGTCTATCGTCCACCACTCAACATCATCAAGCCCCCGAACAACCTGATAGGTATCAACTTTAATCCGGACAAGAGAACAATCTTCTGACTGCATGAAGGATAGAAGTCCGGGGTGCCTTTTCAAATGAGCCTCGAAAACCATATTTTTCTCTTCTGTCTCAATATCTTCAACATGACCAAATGCAGTCAGCACAAAGCTTTCCTTTAGACCAGAACTGTTAATATCAATACTTTCAACCAAAACAGCCACCTTGCCATTGTTAGTGATGTTTTGGAACTTACGTGTATTCCGATAGGTGGCAAAGATTAGTTTCCGGTAACCTTCCATCGGGGTAACCGCAATCAGGCTTGCATGAGGCTGGCCGTCTCCTTCAGTGGCAAGAACTGCAAACCGGCTATTTTTAAATATTTCCTCAATATATGTTTTGATCGCGTTAACCCTATCCATATGTTCGTTATTTTAATCTGGACAAATTTTCTTTTTCAAAGTAAAAGACCTAAAATTTATAACAGATGCATTGACTTTAGAAAAATGTATGAATTTAGGACCATATAAAGCAAAGCCGGCAACGAAACCCATAAACTATCTTTAACTTTTAACCTGGCCAGAAAGCCTAAAAGCATTAATAAAGCCAGACCTCCTGAAGAGATCAGCAAAATCGAATTGATCATAAGTCCTGCCAGCAATCCGAGTGCTCCGCCTATCTCCAAAACCGCTGTAAGCAGTCCGAATTTCTCAAGCCCAAAACGAATAAATTCGCTTTTCATATGTGGAGATGTAAAATAAGTTACGCCGTAAGCTAAAAAGGATAAACTGGAAATCAGAATAAATATAACAGTAATGCGTGTCAAGAAATTAAATTTAGGGAAACCGAAGCAATAAAAAGACAAAGTAGCAGAAGAAATAGCGACGGCATTCGTTTCTGCCAGGGGTTGTTCACTTTAAAGTGAAAATACTGTGCGCTTGCCATCAGAAAAGCCATTATAAGTGCCGGAATAAGAACCAGCGACGGATACCAGATGCCGGCAACCAGCAATGTTGCCAGTGCTATTTTTGTTGAGCCAACCATCGTGCGGGTTAAGTCGCTCAGGCCATATTGTTTAAATTCTTTCACGATATTATCGAAACGGAATACCCATACAATTACGATGGAAACAGCAACAATCAGTAGAGCAATTACAGTTAATTCAGTCATCATATTTTATTGTTTTTTAATTTTCCTACTCATTTGGCTTTTCGGTATCGCCCCCGCATTTTAAACCTGTGCGGGGCAGGCCCGTTTTTTAAATTGAGCTCTGGCCTTCACTTGTCGTTACTAATAACTCATATCGTCCAGCACTACCTTTCCCCTGAATGTTCTGAAGAGGAAAATTGTATAAATCAAAACAAGCGGTGCTCCGATCATTACAAAAGTTAGAATGATGCCCAGCGATTTCTGAGAAGCAGCACTATTGGCAATAGTCAGCGAATAAGCACTGTCGATGCTTGAAAGTAAAAGATTGGGGTATATGCCTATTGCGATGGTTATCAGTAATAATGAAGTTAAAAGAGCGGAAGTCAAAAAAGCCATCCAATATTTTTTCTTAACAATCAATCTTCTTTCATTCAGAAGCAATAAGAGGGTAATAACAGGAATCACAAACAAGATTGGCATTGCTTCGAATTCTTCCGCTGCATGGGGAACAAACATCAGGGTGGCAATTGATAACAACACATAAAAGATGGTGAAGATCATGCCCGCAATTTTGGAAATATAATCAAGCCGTTCGGCCAATTTATCCTGCGTTTTCATAATGAGGTAAACCGAACCATGCAGCGCGAAAAGTGCCACTACTGTGAGACCTGTGAGCAGGGCATAAGGATTGAAAATATCCAGCAAACCGCCCTTGTAAATCATGTTCTCATCAATGGCGATTCCACGAACAATATTGCCAAGCACTACCCCAAGTGTTAAGCCTATCAGCGTGCTCGAAACAGAATAGGCGACATCCCAGAGATTCCGCCACCAGCGCATGGTCTCTTTGCTTCGGAATTCAATCGCAATGGCCCGCATAATAAGCAAAAGCAGAAATAAAATAAATGGGGTATAAAAGGCAGAAAGCAAAGTTGCATATACTTTCGGAAAACCGGCAAAGAGCGTTCCGCCGCCGATGACCAGCCAAACTTCGTTTCCATCCCAGACCGGACCAATTGCATTGAGAGCAATTCGCCGGCTTTCTTCTTTGCGTAGAAAAAGATGTACGGTGCCGGCTCCCAGATCGAAACCATCAAGGATGGCATATCCGCTGAAAACAGCCCCGATGACAAGAAACATCCAGGTTCCCAGTTCTATATTTAAAAATGTTTCCATTATTCTGAAGTTAAATTAGTTGAGGCATATTTCTTATCTGATCCGTGAGACGCTATTCCGGTTTGTATTTTTTTATTCAACAGATAGATAAACAAGCCGAATAAGATCAGATAAACAATTGTAAATAAGATAAGGGAAAACATAACTTGTCCTGCTCTGACATTTTCAGAAAGTGCATCCGAAGTTCTTAAAAGTCCATATACCACCCAGGGCTGACGGCCAACTTCGGCCGAATACCAGCCTACCTGATTGGCTATTTGCGGCAGCAATACTGAAAAGCTAAAGACAATCATCAGCCAGCGCTGATTAAATAATTTCCCTCGCCACCATAAAAACAAGGCAAACAAGGTAAGCCCGATAAGCGCCATGCCTATGACAATCATGATGTGATAGGTCTGAAAAACAAAGTTAACCTGGCCTGGCCTGTCGTTTTTGTCAAAAGCATTGAGGCCGGTAACTGGCGTTTTAAAATCCTGGTGTATAAGAAAAGTCAGGCCACCGGGGATTTTTACGCCGGTAACTTTTTGTTCGGCGTCGTCCACCCAACCAAACAGGTACATATCAGCAACAGCTAAACTATCGTAGTGCCCTTCAAAGGCAGCAAGTTTGGCCGGTTGGTTCACTGCTACACCATTCGCTGAACTATGACCGGTAACCAATTGTGCAAGCGCAGAAATCGTAGCAATTATGAGGATTACACCGAATGCCTTCTTTGATTGCTCAACGTACCGGTTCTTTAAAATATAGTAGGCATGAACACTCAATACCAGAAAAGTACCTGCCAGAAAAGCGCCTATCCACACATGTAAAATCCGGTCAACCGATGACGGATTGAAAACCATTTCCCAGAAATCGGTAATTTCGGCTCTGGCATTCATTCCTTCTCCCACAATTTTAAATCCTGAAGGTGTTTGCTGCCACGAGTTTGCCACTACAATCCAAATAGCCGAAAACATAGAACCAAGCATTACCATTATTGTGGAGAAAAAATGAACTCTGGGACTCACTTTATTCCAGCCAAAAAGCAAAATACCAAGGAAAGTTGATTCAAGCGCAAAGGCAAAAACGCCTTCAGCGGCCAGCGCACTTCCGAATATATCACCGACATATCGCGAATAGGCAGCCCAGTTAGTGCCAAACTCAAATTCCATAACAATTCCTGTTGCTACTCCAATACCAAATATCAGGGCAAATATCCTGATCCAGAATTTGGTAAGCTGCTCATAGTGTTTGTCTTTGGTGCGAAGATACATCCCTTCAAACACAACCAATGCAACGCCAAGCCCTATACTGAGGGGTGGATATATGTAATGAAATGCAATGGTAAATGCAAACTGAATCCTCGATAAAATTTCTACATCCATCTATTTAAGTTTTAGATTTAATAATTTGTTTAGAATTCTTGAATATGCTGCTCTTTTGGTCAAGCAAGGATAGATCTTCAGCAGTAAGTGAGAATGTCATTGCCCCGGCATTCTCTTTTGCATGAGATTCCTTTGTGGCTCCCGGAATGGCCACCACAGTTTCGCCATGAAAATTGATCAGCCAGTTAAGCGCGATCCGAGATGAAGTAACACCATATTTGATTGCGAGTTCCTGAACCGTCTTTATCAATGGTCTGCTCTTTCAAGCCCAGCGGATTTGAAAGCCGAAGAATATTTACGCATGCCGATATTTTTCAATAAGTCTGGGTTATCGTGAAACTTGCCGGTGACCAGACCCTGTGCCAGCGAGGAATAGGCAATGATTGTAATTCCAAGTTCTTTCGCAGTTTGCAGGATTCCGTTGGATTCAATTTTCCGATCGAGCAGGTTGTACCTCACCTGATTGGAAACCAGATGAATGCCGTGCTTCTGAAGCGCTTCCCATGCAGATCTCATTTGTGCGGCCGAAAAATTACTTACCCCGACATACCGTATCTTGTGTTCTTCTACCAACCTCGCCATGGCTTCCATTTCGGCTTTTTCGTTTGAGAAACCCCAGGGCTGGTGAACCTGGTAAAGATCAATAGGATAAGGTGCAAGAGCCTCTATCCGCTGATCAATTGTTTTCAGGATATTGGAAGCGAATCTGAACATGGGCCACCATTTGGTAGCCACAATGATTTCGCCCGGCTTTTTACCAATATTGGTGAGAGAAGCAGCCAGTGCTTTTTCTGAAGCCCCGTTTCCATAGATCTCGGCAGTATCGAACCAGTTGATACCGCCTTCAAGGGAGATTTTGACCATTTGTTGAATGAGATCATCCTCCATTTTTGGCCAGAATTTTCCGGCCATGTTTTGTTGCTTGCTGAACTGCCAGCAACCTAATCCAATCGGTGTTATCATCAGATCGGATTTTCCAAGTGATCGGAGGGGGAGGGTTTGATTCATTATTAATTTGGTTCTACTGTTAATTTAGTGAGCATATTTAATTTGTGACTGCGATTCATAATTGAGCTAAACTACCGGGCTACTATTCTTTCCTTAAATAGTCATCCGGTCACTCTTCATTTCTCATTTTCGCCCTTTCGCCTCTTCTCATCTTCGCCCCGTAATCTTCGGTCTTCCGACTTCCGTCTCTATATTTAACCGGATGCAATCTTTTTAATCATTCCGCTGAAAATAAAACCGTGAAGAGGTAAAACCGCATACCAATAAAGCCTGCCAGGCAATCCCAATGGTCGGAATGTAGCTGTTTGTGTCAGAATATTGCGTTCATCAATTTTAAATTCCAACCAGGCTTCGCCCGGTAATTTCATTTCGGCATAAAGCAATAATCTTTTTTCGTCACGATCCGCATAGATGACTCTCCAGAAATCCAAAGCATCGCCGGCAGATATGTCAGTGCCGCTTTTTCTGCCTCTTCGCATACCTACTCCGCCTGCCAGTCTGTCAATAAATCCCCGGAATTCCCAAAGCCAATTTCCGTAATACCATCCTGTTTTACCACCTATCGACCATATTCTATTCAGTGTAGTCTGGCAGTTATTAACTTCGGTTTTGCGGACATCTTTAAAGCAGCCATTTACGGGTATTTCAATAAACTGCGAAATGCCTTTTTGCAGGAGATTACTTGTTTGTGCGTCTTTCCAGCTCGACACAACCAGGTTTTGCTCAATTTTATCGAAAGCCAGTTTTATGGAGGTATCATAATCAATTAATGTAATACCCAGCATGGAAGCTAAATTATTCGGTGTGCAAATCACTTCAACTTTCATGCTGCTTACCAAATTCTTAGCTAAAGCAAACGATGTGGCTGTCACAAAATATAACCAATAGGATGATATTTTAGGAGTCATTACTGGTACAACAATTATTTTTCGCTTCAGCCCCCTGATAGCGGCAAAATGCAACAACATTTGCTTATAAGTTAAGATGTCCGGTCCGCCTATATCGTAACTTTTATGATAGGTTTCGGTATTGCCGATAACGCCGGTTAAAAATTCGATCACATTACGGATAGCGATAGGCTGGCATTTTGTCTCAAGCCAACGTGGAGCCACCATCACAGGAAGTTTTTCAACCAGATCGCGGATAATTTCGAACGAGGCACTGCCTGAACCCACAATAATGCCAGCCTTTAGGGTAGTAAGGGCAAAGGTTGATTCCTTTAGTATGCTTTCCACATTTTTTCGCGACGACAAATGTTTCGATAACTCTGCTTCATTTACTATTCCACTTAAATATATTACCTGCCGGGCATTTGTATTTTGAATCCTTTCGCGGAAATTTTCGGCACAAACCTGTTCCATGGATTCAAAGTCGCCGGTTTGTGTCGACATGGAATGAATGAGGTAAAAAGCTACATCAATGTCGCCTGGAATACTTTCAAGACTCTCTTTATTCAGAAAGTCAGCTTCAATTACACTTAAATTTTCGGTGGCATAATTTTTTGTACTGAAACGGAACCTATCTCGTACACAGCATACTACCTCGTGGCCGTTTTGCAACAAAACCGGTAACAGCCGCCGGGCAATATATCCTGTAACACCTGTAAGTAGAATCTTCATATGTTAAACTTTGAGTGACGACATACCACCGTCGACATGAAATATCTGGCCGGAAATCCAGCTGCCCTTTTCCGAAAGTAAAAATGCTGCCATATCAGCAATATTCGCAGGCATACCAGTTTTTTTTAATGGATGACGCAGTGCATTGGCTTCCCGTTTCTGTTCAGTATTTAATAAAAGAGCAGCAAGAGGGGTATCGGTTAAGGAAGGAGCGATGCAATTTACGCGAATCTTTGGGGCAAACTCTGCTGCCAGGGCCCGGGTTAAACCTTCAATAGCGCCTTTTGAAGCCGAAACCTGCGTGTGAAAAGGAAATCCTGTTTGAACAGCAACAGTCGAAAATAATACAATTGAACCATTCTCAGCTTTTTTCAATCTGGGCAATGCCGTCTGAATTATTTTAATAGCTCCTGTTACCTGCAAGTTAAAATCAGCAACAAAATCGGATGGTTTTATCCGTTCAAAAGGCCTCAGATTTATACTTCCGGGACAATAGACCAAACCGCCTAATGTCTCGGGCAGAAAATCGAGCGAGATGTTTTCTTCAAGTACATTCAAATAATGATAATCTGGTAAACCAGCATTGGCTTCAGGTTTGTTTTTGAAGTAGGTGGCATACACCCTTTGCCCGGAATTAACCAATTGTTCAGCAAGTCTTTTACCGATACCTGATGAAGCTCCGATTATCAAATAATTTGACATGTTAATAAAACAATAAAGAATTATATCAATGGTTGTTTAAAAATGAGGAATACATCCAGACTAATTTTTCCTGCAACCGGATATAGTCACTCATTAAAGCGTTCGTCCCTTCGTCACCGGCGTCAGCAGACAAAAGAAGTAATTCGCGCTGTAGAATAATAATTGTCTGGAATGCATCCAGGATTCCACCAATAGCTTTAATGCCATCACTAATCTGCTCACTCTCTGTGATTTTTGAAGTCGTTCTATAATCAGAGTAATTGTGAGACGGAGTATGTCCTAAAGTTAAAATCCTTTCGGCAACCTCATCAATTTTCAGGAACAAATCGTTGTACAGTTCTTCAAACTTAACGTGAAGTTCAAAAAATTTCTCACCTTTAATATTCCAATGATATCCCCTGGTATTCTGGTAAAAGATAGAGTAATTTGCCAAAAGCTCGTTTAGTTTTTCAGCTAATTTTTTGGCTTTGGTGCTGTCAATTCCGATTGCATTTAAGTTTTTCATTCGATTAATTTTGAAGAAATTGTTATGTTTAATATTTTTTAAGAATTATTTTTGTTTGCTTTTAATCCTTTATCCGGCCAAAGACTTACAAATAGAAAGTATTACAAGTATTATTTGTATAACATTTGGGGAATTAAATTGTTTAACTGCTTAAAATATAAATTAAACCAAGGGAAAAAAAGGATGTGAAATTTAATTAAAGGAAGCATTTTCTGCATGGTAATTTTGGCGCTATAACGGATCGTGTGGGTAATTGGATTTTGTAATGATTGCTGTTTTCAAATTTCACCTGCGCATTCCGTTATGGAGCATTAATTTTCGATTTATTTCCTTTTTATTAGATTTATTTTATTTTACTTCCATTTTATGTAATATTTTAACCAATTTCGTGACATATTAAACAAATTTGATTCTAAATGTTTTTAGAAAAGGTATACCAAGGTAAAAATGATATTGGCCGGTGGATTGCAATGATTGTAATCTTGCTGATCGTCACCCAAATCGTTGGCGGTATACCTCTTGGAATAATAATTTTCCTGAAAACGATGGACAACCCGGACCTCGTTCCCAATCCGGAGAATCTGATGGATCTTTCGGCTTTCGAAATACTTCCAATCACCGGATTTGCATTGATGATCATTCCTTTTGTTCTAGGCCTTGTCACATTACTACTGTTGATGAAACCTCTTCACGAAAGGACAATACTTTCGGTCGTTACAGGTCATTCGTCCTTTCGCTGGAATAGGTTTTTCTGGGGAGCCGGTATTTGGTTGGTGCTGCTTTCCGCATATGCATTTTTTGCAACTGCAACAGGAATCCAGAAAATTGAACTTCAGTTTGATTCCACCACATTTTTCACATTGATAGCGGTTTCAGTGTTGCTTTTACCGTTTCAGACCGGATTCGAGGAGGTTTTTTTCAGGGGATATTTAATGCAAGGATTTGCCAAAATATTAAAATACAGGTGGGTACCATTAATGATAACAGCACTTATTTTCGGTTCACTCCATTTCTTCAATCCTGAAGTAAAAGAGTACGGTGCTGCCATTGTGATGCCGCAATACATTTGGTTTGGGGTTTTCTTCGGAATTTGTGCCCTTATGGACGATGGCCTCGAATTGGTATGGGGCATTCATGCAATCAACAATATATTCTTGTCTGTATTTTTCACACAAGATTCGAGTGCCTTGCAAACCCCGGCATTATACCGGATTACCGAATTTAGCCCTCTTTTCGATTTGATATCACTGTTTTTTCTTTCAGTGATTTTTATCTTTGTAGCACGGCACAAATTTAAATGGCCCGATTGGCATTATCTGCTGGAGAAAATCAATCCGCCCGATCAAAAAGAGGAAGACCTATCCGATTTTATTGAAGATGAGTACGATGAATATGAAGAAAAATAAATATTAAACCCTTAGCAACTATGGAATTATTTTCAGCAAAAGAAGTCTCAAAAACCTATGCCAATCATCAGGCATTGACCAAAGTTTCTATTTCGGTCGAAGAGGGATCCATTTTCGGGTTACTTGGACCAAACGGTGCCGGTAAAACAACGCTAATCAGGATCATCAACCAGATTACCGGGCCCGACAGCGGTTCAGTCTGGTTAGATGGCAAACCTCTGAAAGCCGAAGATATCGATCAGATCGGCTATCTACCCGAAGAACGCGGCCTGTACAAAAAAATGAAAGTTGGTGAACAGGCACTTTATCTTGGACAACTAAAAGGACTTTCGCGTCGCGATGCGATGAAAGAGCTTAAAATCTGGTTCGAAAAGTTCGAAATTACCGCGTGGTGGGACAAAAAAGTGATGGAGTTATCGAAAGGAATGCAGCAAAAAGTGCAGTTTATCTGCACCGTGCTTCACAAGCCGCGGTTGCTGATTTTCGATGAGCCATTCAGTGGTTTCGATCCGATCAACACCGATATTATTACACGTGAGATTCTTCAAATGAAAAAAGATGGTGCAACCATAATCTTTTCGACGCACAATATGGAATCTGTCGAGCAACTATGCGATCATATTGCATTGATTGACAAATCGAAGAAGATCCTTGATGGACCAACTAAACAGATCAGGGAAAAGTACAAATCGAATATTTACGATATTGCTTATCGCGGTGATCTGGATATTCACGGTCATGTGCTTGCCGGAAAATATAACATCCTGGCAAACGAACAAAATGGAATGGGAAACAAATTAAGTATCCAGTATCCCGACGGAAGTAATTCAAGAGAACTGATCAGGGACCTTGTAGAACATGTCGAGATCGTTTCGTTCAACGAAGTAATTCCCAGCATGAACGAAGTTTTCATTAAAGTAGTCAAACAAAACGCCTAAAAACAAAGCCATGCATAAAATAGCACTTATTATCAGAAGAGAATATATGACCCGTGTTCAGAAGAAATCGTTTATTATTCTGACGCTGCTCATGCCTATTCTAATGTCGGCATTGATGATTCTTCCTGCCTATTTCGCCACAATGGACGATGAAGAGATCCGCACAGTTGCGGTTTACGATGGTTCCTCGGTGATTCTTGGCAGACTCGAAAACTCCGAATTCACCAAATTCAAATTTATCCCCGAGGAGGAATACAAAAACATTAAAGACAAAGTTCAAGGATCGGATTATTATGCCCTTTTGGTTGTCGCGCCAAATTTTCTGACAACAAAAACAGTTCAACTTATTTCAGGAGGCAATATTCCAATAGATCTGAAATCACAGATTCAGGATAAAATCCAGTCAGTGATCCAAAAAGATAAGATGGCTGAAGTAGTACGACAGACGAACATCCCCGATCTTGAGAAAAGAATTGAGGCAACACGAACCCGTATCAATATTGATACCATTAAATTAGGCGTAGGTGGCGAAGCTAAAAAAAGCTCCACCGAGATAGGGATGATTCTTGGTTATGTCTTTGGGTTTATGATTTATATGTTCATTTTTATCTATGGCACCATGGTGATGCAAGGGGTCATGGAGGAGAAACAAAGCCGGATTGTAGAGGTGATTATTTCAAGCGTAAAGCCCTTTCAACTGATGATGGGAAAAATAGTCGGGATCGCCTTTGTCGGCCTGACACAATTTGCAATATGGGTGATTCTGGGATTTACGATTCTGTCAGCCTCCCGAAGCTTCTATCCTGAATCTGCTCAAAAACAGCAAATACAAAATGTGATGTCACAGAATCAGGATGCAGTGCAGGCTGCAACACCACAAGCAGATCAGATGAAGGATGTCTTTTCGATGATTGATACCATTAACTTTCCATTGATTATCGGCTGTTTCCTCTTCTTTTTTATTGGAGGCTACCTGCTTTACAGCTCCATGTTTGCTGCGGTTGGCTCTGCCATTGACGCCCAGGAAGATGCTCAACAATTTATAATGCCGATCACCTTGCCGATTATCCTCTCAATTATAGTGCTGATGAGCGCTATCAAAAACCCGGAGGGTCCGATTGCATTTTGGTTCAGTATGATACCATTCACGTCACCAGTTGTAATGATGGCAAGGATACCGTTTGGCGTACCCGCATGGGAATTAGCGCTTTCAATGTTTCTGCTCGTTGCAACTTTCGTTGGAATGGTTTGGGTCGCCGGGAAAATTTACAGGACAGGCATCCTGATGTATGGCAAAAAACCTTCATGGAAGGAGCTTGGCAAGTGGCTGATGTACAAATCGTAATTTGAAACGAAATATATAGTATTTAAGGGAAGGCAGGAATTTTGAAAAGTTTCCTGCCTTTTTCATTATTAAAAGGTTCGTAAAAACGAATCACAATAAGCGACTTTTTAAGATTGAAAAAATAACTAAATTTGTACAAAGATTTGACTATGAATACAACAGATTTGAAATATGAGATTCAAAAAGCAATTGATAATGTACCTGAATCAGTTCTTGTCGATCTACTGGACTATCTCAAACAGATTCAGATAACTCCAAACGAAAAAATTAATTTATCAACACACTTGGCATTAATACTTCGTGAGGATAAAGAATTATTGCAACGATTGGCCTTATGATTGACATCCATGATACTATAAGAATCCATGAAGTATTGATTGAGAAATTCGGAGGTAGTCAAGGTATTCGGGATTTGGCTTTACTTGAATCTGCATTATCAAGACCATTTCAGACTTTTGACCAGGAAGATCTGTATCCGACACCAATTGACAAAGCAGCTGCATTAATTGAAAGCATTTTAATAAATCATCCATTTATCGATGGAAATAAGCGCATTGGATACGTTTTAATGAGATTATTAATGGATTATGGATTTGATGTTTTAGCCACACAAGACGAAAAATATGATTTTGTGATTAAGATTGCCAGAGGAGAATATCGCTATTCAGAAATTGCTGACTGGTTAACTAGCAATATTCATCCATGATGAGATTTGCTGTGATTGACATAGGAACAAACACCTGCAATTTACTAATCGCCAATATATTACCAGAAGGGTCGTTCGAAACTATTTACGACCGGAAATTACCAGTAAAGCTGGGGCGCGGAGGGATCAACAAAGAGATTCTGCTACCGGAAGCCATCGAACGAGGTATAAAGGCACTACAAAGTCACTTAGAAACCATCCAGAATTATGAAGTCAATCAGGTCAAAGTCGTTGGCACATCAGCTTTGCGAGGTGCTACGAACAGGTCCGTTTTTCTTGAAAAAGTGAAGAACTTGCTGGACTTGGATATCGAAATAATTGATGGCGAACTTGAAGCAGAGTTGATTTTCAGGGGAGTACGACTGTCTCTTCAGGACGGAATCGGGAAATACCTGATCGTGGATATTGGTGGCGGAAGTATTGAGTTTATTCTTGCAAACAACAATGATATCCTCTGGCGCGAAAGTTTTAACATTGGTATTGCCCGGGCGCTCGAAACGATACAATTATCCGATCCGGTTACACCTGTTGAAATTGTGGCTTATGAAAACTGGTTCGATGAACATCTTCAGGATTTATGGAGTGCCTGCGAACGATATCAACCGCAAACACTCGTTGGGTGCTCTGGTGCATTCGATACGCTGATGGATATTTACGAGAAGGCAGAACCAGACTTAAAAATCCGGGGAGTTTCAGAATTTCCACTCGGAGATTACAAAAAGATTCACAGGCAACTTATTCTTTCTGATCATGAAACACGAAGTAAAATGGATGGAATGGACAAAATGCGTGTCGAGATGATTGTGATTGCCTCCGTTTTTACTAACTTCATCCTTCAAAGATTAGCAATTAAAAGATTACTTCACACCCATAATGCACTGAAAGAGGGAGTGATGGATCGGCTCATTTCAAATGCAAAATAAATTAAAAATATGGTAAAGATTTTAGTCATAGATGACGAGCGCAGCATTCGTAATACACTCAAGGATATTCTTGGTTTTGAAGGATACGCTGTTGAAGTGGCAGAAAACGGTTTGATAGGACTGGAATTCGTAAAGAATACCGATTTTGACATCATTCTTTGCGATATCAAAATGCCTGAAATGGATGGAATCGAAGTTCTGGAAAAAATCATGTTGCTGAAACCTGAGACAACAGTTGTGATGATTTCAGGACACGGAAATATTGATACAGCCGTAGAGGCAATAAAAAAAGGTGCATTTGACTTTATCGTTAAGCCACTGGATTTAAATCGATTACTAATAACAATACGAAATGCTGGCGATAAAACAGTTCTTGTAAAAGAGACCAAAGTCTTAAAGCAAAAGATCAATAAACGGTACGAAATAATTGGCGAATCACCTCTGATTTTGAAAGTACTTGAGATGACCGATCGGGTTGCTCCGACTGAAGCCAAGGTTCTGATCACCGGAGCAAACGGCACAGGAAAAGAATTGATTGCACGCCGGTTGCACGAATTATCACCACGAGCCGAAGCACCTTTTATTGAGGTGAATTGTGCGGCAATACCGTCAGAATTAATTGAAAGTGAATTGTTCGGACACGAAAAAGGAGCCTTTACATCAGCGATAAAACAGCGGAAAGGAAAATTCGAACAGGCTGATGGAGGAACCCTGTTTTTGGATGAAATCGGCGATATGAGCCTTTCGGCACAATCGAAGGTTTTGCGTGCACTACAGGAAAATATCATAACGAAAGTGGGAAGTGATACACCCGTAAAAGTAAATGTACGGGTGATAGCTGCCACAAACAAAGACCTGGCAGAAGAGATTAGAAATGGAAATTTCCGCGAGGATTTATACCATCGGTTAAGCGTAATTCTGATTAATGTTCCGTCGCTCGAAAGCCGAAATGAGGATATCCCATTGTTAGCCAGCTACTTTATCGAGCAGATTTGTAGTGAATATGGACAGCCACCAAAAGAGATCGAACCAGAAGCCATCCTTGAGTTGCAAAACCGTGAGTGGACTGGGAATATCAGGGAATTCCGAAACGTGATTGAGCGTTTGATTATTCTCTGCAACAAATTGATTACGCTCGAAGATGTAAAATTGTATGCGCCAGGAAAAGGAACGACTGATTAGAATGAACTTGCGCGTTTCTGAACAACTCATGCGAAAAATTAATTTGAATTAATCAAGGAAAAAGAGACGGAATATTCAATAAAGAGCTTTTTACTAAAGAAATCACTTTGAATACAAATAAGCAAACACTTGATATTAAAACATATATGTCTTTTGTAAATATTAACAATTGTTGATAACTCCTGTTGATACACAGTTGATACAAATGACCAAAAATATTTGCAGGAGGATAGGCGATCGCATATCTTTGAAATATCAGGTCAGCGATAAAAGGTCACTTTGAAGTAGTGGAAACGGGGAAAGGCTCTTAGCTGAGTAAAGAACCGGGTCATTCAAACCTTCGGGTTTGCACAACAGAAAAGTCAGAGGTTGGACGAAAAGAGCAATCTTACTCGTTCAGTCAACCCGAAAAACGCCAGTCGTTCATTAGAAGGTTGAGTTAAGAACGGATAAAAATGAGATGCAAGTCTTCTTATAATATTCCGGGGAACAGTAAAGCTGAGAAGCCAATAATGTTCCATACAGCAGAAGTACAGATCGCAAGTGACGTTCCACCCTGTATTCCATATAACACTCCGTCCTGGAAGGTTTACCGCAAGGAACAACCGTAAGGACAGCCGGAAGGTGATGCTGTAAAAGGCAAAACCCGAAAGCGATGGGTTAAATTATAAATTGACAGAATGCGCAAGCACGAAGAAGATGAAAATGCGACCAACCACATAACCGTAGCCTGACGCCGCGGACGAAGAAATTCAAAAGCGACGAAATGGGAACAACTCGAAAGGGTCGTTCCCATTTGTGTTTTAGATCCCACCCATTCTTTCCGACACCCTCATCGGAAGATTTGAATTTGAGAAAATGTCACCTGGGAAAACTGAAATTCAACTTTAGATTAATTATCCTCTAATATTTTTCCAGATTTCACCTTTAAGAATTCGGAGAAAGGATATGGTCCGGATCTAACCAATAAAATTCATCCACTCAAATTGGGATTTATTTGCGCTTTTCTGCTTCCGATTTCAGAAACATTTTCATTGCAAATGACAGGTTTAACAAGCATATAATTAACTGAAGCAACCTTCAAAAAAGTGACGGACAAAATGGACCAACAAAAAATACGCCTTATAACACAGCACACCAATCACATAACCATATTAAAGTTATTAACAATTGTCAACAACTTGTGTTAACACCTTATTGATACATAGTTGATACAAATGACCAAAAATATTTGCAGGAGGATAGGCGAACGCATATCTTTGAAATATCAGGTCAGCGATAAAAGGTTACTTTGAAGTAGTAGAAACGGGGAAATGCTCTTAGCTGAGTAAAGAACCGGATCATTCAAACCTTCGGGTTTGCACAACAGAAGAGTCAGAGGTTGGACGAAAAGGAGAAATCTTAATAGTTCAGTCAACCCGAAAAACGCCAGTCGTTCATTAGAAGGTTGAGTAAAAAGACGGAAAAAGAAAAGGAGACGCAAGTTTCTTCTATGATTTCGGGGAACAGGAAAGCTGCAAAGCCGGAAATGTTCCATGCAGCAGAAGTACTGATCGAAAGAGATGAACCACACTGCATTCTGTAAAACGCTCCGTCCGGGAAGTTCGGCCGCAAGGAAGATCCAATGGACAGCCGGAAGGTGATGCTGTAAAAGGCAAAACCCTAAAGCGATGGGTTACAAAAATAAATCAACAGAATGCGCAAGCACGAAGAAGATGAAAATGCGACCAACCACATAACCGTAGCCTGACGCCGCGGCTGAAGCAATTCAAAAGCGACGAAATGGGAACAACTCGAAAGGGTCGTTCCCATTTGTGTTTTAGATTCCACCCATTCTTTCCAGCACCCTCATCGGAAGACGTGAATTTGAGAAAATGGTACCAGGTAAAATCGAACTTCAGCTACAGGTGAATCATCTTCCACTATCTTTTCAGATTTCATCTTTAAGAATTCGCCAATAGGATATTGTCCGGGCGTAACCCAAAAAATTCATCCACTCAAATTGGGGTTTATTTGCGCTTTTCTTCCTCCGGTTTCAAAAATATTTTCACTGCAAATGACAGATTTAACAAGCATATAATTAACTGAAGCAAACTTAAAAAAAGTGAAGGACAAAATGGACCAACAAAAAATACGCTTTATAACTCAGCATACTAATCACATAACCACATCAAAGTTACTAACAATTGTCAACAACTTGTGTTAATACCTTATTGACACATAGTTGATACAAATGACCAAAAATATTTGCAGGAGGATAGTCGATCACATATCTTTGAAATATCAGGTCAGCGATAAAAGGTTACTTTGAAGTAGTGGAAACGGGGAAAGGCTCTTAGCTGAGTAAAGAACCGGATCATTCAAACCTTCGGGTTTGCACAACAGAAAAGTCAGAGGTTGGACGAAAAGAGCAATCTTATTAGTTCAGTCAACCCCGAAAAACGCTTGTCGTTCATTAAAAGGTTGAGTTAAGACCGGAAGAAAAAGGAGACGCAAGTTTCTTCAAGTATTCCAGGGAACAGGAAAGCTGAAAAGCCATCAATGTTCCATACAGATGAAGTTCAGACCGCAAGTGATGTTCCACCCTGTATTCTGTAATACACTCCGTCCCGGAAGGTTTACCGCAAGGAACAACCGTAAGGACAGCAGGAAGGTAATGCTGTAAAAGGCAAATCCCGAAAGCGATGGGTTGAATAATAAATCGACAGAATGCGCAAGCACGAAGAAGATGAAAATGCGACCAACCACATAACCGTAGCCTGACGCCGCGGCTGAAGCAATTCAAAAGCGACGAAATGGGAACAACTCGAAAGGGTCGTTCCCATTTGTGTTTTATACCTCTATCATGATTTATACTTTAGATGATTCTAAAGAACTTTATTGCTTCTTGCCCAACCACTGCAATGCATTAATCACCAGTTTATTTTGAACCGGATTTGCAAAAGTGAAAGAAAGTTCTTTATTTGTTTTTCCTTCGTAGTCAATATCATTATGCCCCATATTGATATAAAGCATACGGTATTTTGTGTTGGTCCAAACGACAGGATAGTCACCATCGTGCCATATCTCCCACGCTTTGGGTCCTGTTCCAAGCGGAAAACTGGATGAATCAATTGACAGCAGCACCTTTATATCGGAATTCTTTCGCAAATCATTTTTCCAGCTGTACCATTCATTCGGAGAGGCTTTAAAAGTTGCCGGCAACTGTTTCATAGCCGGATGCTTTTCATCCTCTACCCGCAAAACAGCAGAAGTTGGCCGCCACGTGTTTCCTTTGTACTCACCAGATCCCAGCAGTTCATTGTGGTACCAGTTCCAATTCTGCGGAAAAACGGATGGTGTAAGTGCAAAAGCCGCAAAATGAAAACCTATCCACGCTCCTCCCCGTTTCATATATTGCTCAAAAGCAGCCCGTTGTTCAGGTTTATCTGGACGTGTATCAAGAAACAGAACCACATCATATTTTGTAAGGAAATCCAGGTTCAGGTTGTCCCAATTGCTGGTTGAATCGTAAGAGAACTTGTATTTCCCGGCGATTTCACTGAACCAACGGTTGGCTTCGTGGACAAAACTCACATGGGCACGGTCGTTCTGGCCTGTATAAAAAGCAATCACCTTAAATTTCGGACTGTTTTTCTGTGCATATAAGCATGGGCGAATCAATAGAAGCGAAAGCAGTAGCAGAATTCCGCAAGGAATGAATCGATTCAATCTGTTCATTATTTATTGAGAATTTCAAGCGACAACGGATAGGCGCATTTTAAATTTTATCCTTATAAAGATCTTCTGGGTCTACAATTGCCAGTTGGTAAAGAAATTCACCAATCTTTTCAGTAATAAGTTTGAAATAGGTCTCCCCTTTTTCAGCAGTGGCAAGGACAGGGTTTCCGATTCCCGTATCTTTCGTCACTTTGGTCCATTTACGTTCTGCCCATGCCCATCCTTCGTTGAGTGCAGGAACACTAAATACACGTGCATTACCATCACCGGCTTCAGCCAATGGAAGGACGAGTTCAGGAGTTAAATACTGCATAAAACTGGTTTCAACTTCGCCGGCATGTTCGCCCATGTCTTCGAAATAATGTTCAGCACCCGGTATTTTGAACCAATTGCACTGACAAATAAACATATCGGGGAAGAGCAGATTCAACTCGCGGATCATTTGTTTGAAATCGTTTCCGCCATGCGTGTTCATTATTACAAACTTATGAACTCCCTGACGATCAAGAACCGTAATCAGATCCTTCAGTATCAGAAATTGCGTTCCAGGATTCAGGTTCATATCGAATTTCACATCTGGTTGACCTGTATTGACACCGAAAGGGATTGTGGGCAGGACCATTACTTTTCCACCACGGTTAAAAGCAATTTTTGCTGATTCTGCCGCAATACGATCGGCAAGAACATTGTCTGTCCCATAAGGAAGATGATAATTGTGAGCTTCTGTCGCTCCCCATGGCAAAACAGCCAGGTCAAAATCAGCCTGTTTTACTGTCTTCCAATTTGTTTCTGCAAGAAGATATGGATGCATAATATATTTTGATTTAAGCCATAAAATTAATAAAACTCAGCCAAACTCAAATCATTGAATCATTTCAATTCATTTATTGCACTGATTCAACTAATTGTTATATTTCCTAAATTTAATGTGTCAAACCCTATCGTAAAATGAAGCACGTTCTTTTAACAACATTCACTCTTATTATTTGGTTTTCAGATATATCATCACAAAATTACGAAGTCATGAAAAACAGAATGCCAGCAGTTGCAGGGACATTCTATCCGGCAAACGCCACAGTATTACAGAATCAGCTATCAAAACTGTTCACGAATGCCACAAAAACAGTGGAAACCGAGGTAGCTGCACTAATTGTACCACACGCGGGATATGTCTTTTCGGGCGAAGTTGCTGCTTCAGCCTATTCAAAAATCAAAAGACAAGCGCGCTATAAAAATATTTTCATCATCGGGCGATCGCACCGTAAACATTTTGAGGGAGTAAGCATTTACCCCAAAGGACATTATATCACGCCATTGGGTGAGGTTAAGATCAATGATAAGACGACCTCATTACTGACTGAAAAGCACAGCTTTATTTATTACGACGAAGTTGCTGACCGTGCAGAACATTCACTCGAAGTACAACTTCCATTTCTTCAGTATTGGTTATACAATGATTTTGAAATAGTTCCGTTAATCATTGGTAGCGACGAACCAGCGATTGCAGAAAAACTTGCGGAAGCATTAAGACCCTGGTTTAATCCGGATAATCTTTTCGTGATCAGTACTGATTTTTCACACTACCCAAACTATGAAACTGCCATTAAAACTGACAAGGAAACGGCGGATGCCATCGTTGCGAATGATTCCAAAAAATTGAGCGATTGTTGCAACAGAAACAAACGATCGCTCAATAACAACCTGTTGACTGGTCTTTGTGGCGCAGCAGCCGTTCAAACATTGTTGCACATTACCCAAAGCGAACCTTCTATCACCTTCGAAAAAATCGTCTATAAAAATTCGGGTGACGTGCCGGAAGGTGACAAAAAAAAGGTCGTCGGATACTGGTCCATTGCTGCAAACAGGGTAAACACCAGTGCAAATATTACCACAACAGATAAACTTGCGCTACTGAAACTGGCAAGAGAAAGTATAACCCGGTATCTGATTCATAGTAAAACTGGATCTTCTGTATCCGAATCTTCTGAAATTATGAAAAAAAATTACGGTGCGTTTGTAACCTTAAAAAAAGAAGGTAAACTTCGGGGATGCATCGGACGATTTGAGCCAGAAATGTCACTTTACCAGACAATTTCAGAAATGGCGGTAGCCGCAGCCACACGCGACTCGCGATTCGAACCAATTACAACGAGCGAACTCGATCAGATAACAATCGAAATTTCGATCCTGACACCCTTCAAAAAGATCATCTCGATCGATCAGATTCAACTTGGGAAACATGGTATCTACATCAAAAAAGGAATCTTTAGCGGGACCTTTCTTCCACAGGTTGCCACAGAAACCACCTGGACAAAAGAGGAATTTCTTGGACATTGTGCCCGCGATAAAGCCGGAATCGGATGGGATGGATGGAAAACAGCTGAACTTTATACTTATGAAGCGATTGTATTTGCAGAGAAGTAAGGCTGTATGAGGTTACAGGATCTTTTTATTTAAATATATCTATCTTTGGTGGATAAACATCCTCTACAACCTTCATTTATGATAATTCCAATTTACCAGGTCGATGCCTTTACGGATCAATTGTTTTCAGGGAATCCGGCAGCTGTATGCCCATTGGATTTCTGGCCTTCGGATGAAATTTTGCAAAACATTGCAGCAGAAAACAACCTTCCCGAAACCGTTTTTTTCAAAAAGAGAGATCAATTATATGAAATCAGGTGGTTTACGCCATTAGCCGAAGTTGAATTGTGTGGTCATGCCACACTTGCGACGGCACATGTGCTATTTAATCATCTTAAATTCAAAGGCGATCACCTGATCTTTGAATCGGCTTTCAGCGGAAGACTTGAAGTGCATAAAAAGGAGGAATACCTGACGCTTGATTTTCCGATCGATCATCTTGAACCAGCTTTGCCTCCTGACCATCTGTTTCATGCGCTTGGACGAAAGCCCCTCGAAATATGGAAAGGCAAATCAGATTACCTGTTGTATTATCCTTCGCAGGAAGATATCGAAGAGATCAATCCTGACTTCAATTTGCTTAAAAAAATTGCGACCAGGGGAATCATTGTTACTGCACCCGGATATGAATGCGATTTTGTTTCCCGCTTTTTTGCCCCCTATTTAGGGATTAATGAAGACCCCGTTACAGGTTCGGCGCATACATCGCTCACACCTTTCTGGGCACACCGGCTCAGTCAGCTCGAATTTGAAGCGCGGCAACTCTCAGCCAGGGGAGGTTTCCTGAAATGTCAATTGATGGGAGAAAGGGTGCTTATTTCGGGAAATGCATGTACATACATGATCGGTTCAATCACATTGTCGTAAAATTATTCCAACGGTTTTTCAATATACATTATCTATTTAAATCATGGATTTCAAAATTTTAAAAACTTCGACCTTACTTTTTCTGCTTTTGTATTCAATTGCAGGAATGTCGCAGGTTGTGCTGCCCCCATTTTTCAATTGCAACATGGTTCTTCAGCAAGGGATCGAGATTCCCGTCTGGGGATGGGCTTCGCCGGGCGAAAAAGTCACCGTTACATTCGAAAAGAATACGGTTAGTGCACGCACCGGCAAAAACGGGAGATGGCGTGTCAATCTTCCTAAAATGGATCACGGCGGTCCTTATAAAATGACCGTCAAGGGGAAAAACTTTCGCACCATCGAGAATATCATGATCGGCGAGGTGTGGGTCTGTTCCGGACAATCGAATATGGAGTTTAAAGTCAAGACGACGAAGAATGCGGAAGCAGAGATTGCTGCGGCGAATTATCCCGATATCCGGTCTTTCACCGTAACGAGAAGGGTCGCCAAAGAAGCACAGGAAAATCTGGAGGAAGGCGAATGGTGGATCTGCTCGCCCACTACCGTTTCCGATTTCTCCGCAGTGGGTTATTTCTTCGGACGAAACCTTTATGAACATTTAAAAGTCCCCATCGGACTGATTCATACTTCATGGGGTGGAACCGTAGCCGAAACATGGACCAGCACGGAAACAATTGCGCAAGATCCGGACTTCTCGGAGATGCTCACCAAACTTAAAAGTGTTGATATGAACGCGGCAAAAGTCGGTCCGAATGCATACCCGACTTTGCTATACAATGGGATGCTCAATCCGATTATCCCTTATGGAATCAGGGGTGCGATCTGGTACCAGGGTGAATCGAATGCATCACGTGCACAGCAATACAAGCGGGTTTTTCCAAATATGATCAAAGACTGGCGCACAAAATGGAACCAGGGAAATTTCCCTTTCCTGTTTGTTCAGCTCGCCAATTTCAAAAAACCGGTTACGGAGCCTTCAGAGAGTGATTGGGCGGAATTGCGCGAAGCACAAACACAAACACTTCAACTCGAAAATACCGGAATGGCGAACATTATCGATGCGGGCGACGCCGATAATATTCATCCGACAGACAAACAGGTGGTTGGCTACCGATTATCGTTGGCGGCACTTAAAGTTGCTTATGGAGAAACGCTTGTTTACACCGGCCCCACCTATAAAGAGATGAAGATTGACAAGAACAAGATCTATATCACGTTCGACCAGGTTGGCAAAGGACTTAAAGTGAATGACAAATATGGCTATATCAACGGTTTTACGGTTGCCACGCAAGACGGTGATTTCAAATGGGCCAAAGCTACGGTCGTGAATGAGAATACAGTGATGGTGACGAGCGATGCAGTTGATAATCCGGCTGCTGTACGTTACGGCTGGGCTGATAATCCCGATGACCTGAACTTGTATAACCTTGAGGGTTTACCCGCGAATCCGTTCAGAACCGACACGAGACCGGGAAAAACAAAGTAAAAAAGATAGAATAATAATAAAGAAAGGCGGTCGGTATCGATCGCCTTTTTTTGTTTGCCAGAAAAATCATTTTTAAGAGCCTTTGAAAACATAGAGAAACAAAATCCGGCGCTATAATTTCAGGTCAATACATCTATTGGCTAAAGGTTTTATTTTGAATAACCTTAACATCCCGATTGATTTATCGACGTAACCAAACACCAAATTAAACAGGAGATTACAATATGATCATACTTTTGATACAATACTTAATGCATTTCTTGTTTCTTAACTCATTTCAATTTTAATTTCATTTTCTCTGTTAAATAATACCCGCCTGTTTGGGCTGCATCTCCCTTGAATTCAATTAATCCTGCATCTTTGAGTCTTTTAATATATCCCTCAATGGTTTTTTCGGGGAGTTTTGTTATTTCATTGAAATCGGGAATCCTTTTACCTTCGTTTATTGCAATAGTACCTAAAAGAATTGTTAATTTCTCTATTACACCTTTAGTTGCTTCCTTAACTGCTCCCTCAACAGCAACGCCAATAGCACCGCCAATTGCACCGCCAATACCTTCCAGATCATTTGAACCAACCGGAATAATCGTTTTGAAAGTCACACCTTCGATAAATTGTACCGTTCCATTATCAGTATATTCTTTGATTAGTCGATTAAAATTTAACACACCTGAACCTAATTCATCAACACGCCCAAGTTGAATGAATTATTTAGCAATGGTGGGATTTTTAGGAAATGGTGCAAAATTATTTGGATCAATTGGTCCATTCCCATGTGGGTTATTTGCATTTTCTGAAACTACTCTATCAGTATAAATAATAAAAGTGCAAGGATGTGCATTGGTATATTCCTGATGAACAATCATATTGGCAACAACTTCTCTGAAAATTTTTGTCCGCTGACTTACCCGTTGATCACCTTCCAAATAAAATTTGTCGGGAAGGTGCTTGGATACAAATGCCATTAATTGTTCGTAGGCTTCAATTAAATTGGTTTGAATATACTCTCTGTCATCGTATCGGTTAGCATCTTTAATTCTTACCAGTGCATCAATTTTATAATGAGGCACAATTTGCTGAATTACTTCATCTTTCCCAAAAAGCAATGCTGCTGCGAATAAGGTTCCTGACTTTTGGAAATAAATCTGTTTTGAAATCCTCAAAACGAAGTGCCGGGTATATTATACTTTCGGTGTAATGATTACGTTTGCGGTTGTGTATTTCTGCAATCTGGTGTGCATGTGTAATTTTGAAATCACCATCATTGCTCCGGTCAAAAATAATGTTGTTTGTTTTGTGAACCTGTGAGCTGGATGGAACCTGAATCTGAATAATCCATTTGCCATTAATCTGATAGCATTGAGGCAAAAGAAGAAATGGGGGATCAAGCTTTTGCTGATTGTTTGAAAGATTCACCAGATTAGCAACCATTGTTGGAACCTGAGACTCTTCCACTCCCAAAACAACACCAGTATCAGTTACACCAAGTATAATATCACCTCCATCACGGTTAAGCATAGAACATATTGATTCAAACAAATTTTTCGGCAAATCACTTACTGCCGTCTAAAATTCAAGTCGGATATTTTCTGGTTCCTTTTAGCAACCGTTGGACTCTTTCAATGCTCATATTTCCATGTTTGAATAAGAATTCCGGAAGAATCAATCAAAAATTTAAATTTCAAAATTAGATTAAAACTTCGGAATTTACCTGACGATAAAAAATGACACTATACTTTTTGCAACTCTTCCATCAATGCTTTACGCTTGGGATACAATGTTTTGAGCTGCTGTATTACGTTATTTGCCTTGTCGCGTGCACCTATTTTTATCATTTTACGCAAATAGCGACAAACAGTCTGGTAATGATCTCTTCCCATATTCTTCGCCATATAGTCAAGAAGGGCATTCTGATACATATCGGAGATTTCGTTTGCGTAATCATTGGATAAATATTGACTATATGTATCTAACCAGGGAATAGAAACATTTTTCTTCACAACCTCGAATAATCGATCCCACCTCTCTTCCCAAATATAGATTTGCGCTATAGATGAATAATCAACACGCCTATCGCGACAGGTTATACTTTGAACCAGTTGATTCACATAATCAGTCCACTCATCCTTCTTTACGTGTTTTTTCAATAATCCGAAATAGCTACCTGACTCTCGGCGGGAATGAATGAACAGATGACTTGCTAATTTTATAATATTCGCTGTGTCGTTGATAATTGTATAAACCTTGAGCAAATAATTGCGCCAATCATCAGCAAGTCCGGGTTTGTTTTTATCATCGTGAGCAATACCATCTTCGGCGATAGAAATTGCTTTTTGATAATCTTTGTTCGAGATGGCTTCTTCAATTAACTCTTTTCTGAAATCGCCATTATCGATGTTTTGCTCCAGATAAGCGTTTACCTTATCATCATCTTCGGTATTTCTGATTAATTCCAATTTTATTTTGCGTGCCTTATCGAAATCCCAGTCCCAATCTTTTCCAGAAGGTTTAACACGATTGATTAGTTCATGAAGAAGCTTAATTTCTTCGGGGGTTTTCACTAATAATGTACTGATACTTAACATCGAAAAATGCCAGTCGTAGTTTTTAAAGATTCCTGATTTAAATGATTTCAGACAATAATTTAATAGCTCGTTACGAATGTCTTCGGGCAAAGAGTTTTCTGCTATCCTATCTAAAACCTCAACTGCAGAATCAGCACACCCGCTAAAATCGCCATTGCTGTCATCGACATATTCCAAAGCTTGACCCATTTCTTCGATCGTGGCACAAGCAATGTACATGGCTGTCTGGTAATTTGCAGATTCAACGAACTTTTCGGCGCGTTCCACCATTGCATAAACAGCGCCACTAACAGCACGCGATTCAGAATATTCGATATATCCATGACGGCCAGCCGCGGCTTTTAATACTGCCTGAATTTGTTTGGCATAAAGTTCTTTAGAGTCGGGTATCACTAAATAGGCAAAATTGGCAAAGAAGAGTTGGCGAAAAGAGCGATCCTTTGCGCATTGTTCTTTTACATATATTTTCAAGTCGCTGTGCGAAACCTTTTCAAGCATTTCATCGACCTGTTCTGTAGTGGTTTTCTTTTTCTGGGTTTTCTTTTCCGTTCCGTCTTTCTTTCCTGCTCCGGTCTTTGTTTTGCTTTTAACTTTCAGATCTAATTCGCTTTGCAGAAGGTGAAAAATAACAGCAACTACATGTTTACAAACCGGACCCATATCATATGGGCACGAACAGAGATGTTCTGTTATCACTTCGTTTTTGATTGTGAGTTGGACTGTATATGGTTCAGTTCCCTCGACGATGGCTTCGTATTCGCCGGGAGCTACCTCTTCGGGTTCGTTTACCAAGCCTTTTTTATAATATTGAAGACCACGATTTAAGATGGTCTCGTCAATATGAAGTTCAAATTCGGCTAATGGTATTTTCATTTCAAATCTAAATTTAAGCCTGTAAGATACATAACTTATTCAGTAAAATGCAATTTAGTTTTTTGTAAAATAGATTTGAAATCTAAAATATACATTGTCAGATTGTTGTTTTGATGAGTTTCAGGAAGCTCAGAAAACTGATATGCATTCTAATTCATTAGAATAGCAGTATCAGTGAATTTCCGGATTCACTGTTGGATACTTATATTTGTAATGAGGAAGAAAAAGATAATTAGAAAACAGATGAAAATGCTAATTATTCCAACAGGAATGGCCACAATCTTCCGCTCATCATTGCGCTTTCCCATACTTTAAATGGTTTACCCGAAAGCGGAACGCCGTATTCTTCGACAGCCTGGGCATAACTTACTCCTTTACGGAACAGCCAATACAAATGACTATCAAACAATTGACCAGGAGTAATTTTTTTGTTCATCGTTACTGCCAGATCAAAAAGATCTTTTTTGACCATTGCGTCAGAAATTGGAAGATTTTTATCCTTGTGCAACAGCGGTTCGTGATCCTGAAGTTTATTCAGTACCCTATAAAAAAGACGGTAATTCTCGAACTGGATTTTATAAGTATGTGCTTTGCCTGTTTGTTTTCGAACGAAATTGAAGCGGACATAGTCGGGTTTTACCATGAATTGCCCCGATTTTAAATCGAGTGCTTCTTCAATCGTTAATCCATAGTTGTAGAGCAGAAATAAAATAACTCGCTGACGATCGGAATCGCACCTGACCATTAATGCCCGGATATCTTCCGGTGAAAAAAACTCTTCCATAAAAAATGATTTTCCTAAAATTGTTCTTGGATATAATAAAACAGAGAATAAAGATTCTAAGTAAGACCCAGGGGAGTATTTACAACAGATTCAAAATTTATTAAATAATATAAAAGTTCTGTGTTTGAACTTTTATCTCCATTTTACACTGCAAATATATTCATTTCTTTAATTCTTCCATGCAAAAAACCGAATTATTTAATAAAATTTCATCATAATAACAATTAGCTCTTTACCTACAACTTAGTCACTGTACAATAATACAAAGCCGTAACTTTTAACATTCGTTAAGAAACAAAACATATTATCTTGCAGAAAGTTTCTGGCTAAATCGTTATTCGATTAATGCCTGTCGGATATGATGATGAAACGGGAAAACAAAATAAGTCATAAAATAGTTTCATTATCAATTCACAACCAACCTTTTCTCCTGAAATAATATAGTGTAAATCCCGAAGAGGCCAACATTAGCAGAATAGCAAACGGATAGCCCCATTCCCATTCAAGTTCGGGTAATAACCGGAAATTCATCCCATACATACTTGCAATAAGGGTCGGCGGCATAAAGATAACCGCAACAACCGAGAACATTTTTATAATCTTGTTTTGCTCGATGTCCATTAATCCGAGAAATGTATTCTGCAAGAATTCAAGCCGTTCGAAACTAAACGCGGTATGAGTCAGCAAGGAACCTGTATCTTTCAGCATAAACCGGATGCGGTCATCCTTTTGGGCAGGAAACCGCTCACTTTTTAGAATTGCCGACATCACCCGCTGTTTATCGACAATATTCTCGCGTATTAGCATGGTCGCTTCCTGCAAAACAGATATTTCGAGAATGCTATTATCATCCAGGTCTTTCTCAATGCGCATTCTTTTGGTCATTTGATTGATTGTTCGACCAATACCTTCCAAGATATCAGCGATATAGTCAATGCGGACATCGAGCAATACCAGGAAGATATCGTATCCGTCAATTTGTTCGAATATTTGTTCCTGCAACCGTTCGAAAATAGCTTGAAAAGTTTTAATACTTTCGTTATGATTCGAAATCATCACCTTTTCTTTCAACGTGAAAGAGACAGGAACAGTATCATAATGACCATTTTCTAATTTCAGGAAGTTGGAGTTCGCGATGATCGTATCGACCGTTTCGAAATAGCGGGAACTGCTCTCGATCTCTTCGGCTTTTTGCCAACTCAGCAATTTAATGCCAAAATAGTTCTCAATAAGTCCTATCTCCTTATCCGTAGGAATGTCCAGATCGACTGCAATAATATCACGACCAGAAAATTCATCAATCGAATTATTGACTTCCAGAATTCTGATCCGGTTATTCTCTTTGTATAAAAAACTAATCATCAGAACTGAGATTATAATTTAAGTCACTATTTAAACCGATCGAAGAAACTATCTGATCAATGAATACAATAAACGGATCTCTTCTGCCCACAAAGTTTCATCGGGCGTTTCGAGGATGATCGGCATTTGATCGAAATGGGGATCGTTCATCAAAACTTCAAAAATTTCCATACCCAGGAACCCTTGTCCGATACTGTTATGCCGGTCGACACGTGTAGCAAGTTCCTTTTTCGAGTCGTTAAGGTGGATCCCGCGCAGGTAATGCCAACCAATAACTTCGTCAAATTTGGCAAAAGTCTGATCAAAAACCGCCTTTGTCCGAAGGTCGTAGCCTGCCGTAAAAGTATGGCAGGTGTCGATACAAACGCCGACCCGCGATTTGTCTTCCACCTGGCTGATAATCTCTGCCAACTGTTCGAAAGCAAATCCCATGTTGGTTCCCTGTCCTGCGGTATTCTCAATCACGGCTGTAACGCCATGGGTCTTTTCCAATGCAATATTGATCGACATTGCAATGCGTGATAAACATTCGGTCGGAGATATTTTATTTAGATGACTTCCTGGGTGAAAGTTGAGCATTTTTAATCCAAGCTGCTCACAACGCATCATTTCATCGTTGAATGCATCGCGCGATTTTGCAAGTCCCTCCTCCTCAGGATGACCAAGATTGATCAGATAGCCATCGTGCGGAAGAATCATCTCCTGCAGAAAGCCCAGATCAGCACAGTTCTTTTTAAAAGCGTCGATACTTTTAGTTGTCAAAGGAGCAGCACTCCACTGTTTTTGGTTTTTAGTGAAAAGCGCGAAAGCTTTTGCACCAATCTCTTTTGCATTCAGCGGAGCATTCTCAACACCACCGCCAGCACTTACATGGGCACCTATATATTTCATTTGTAACTTATTATTATTCAGATTAAAAAATAATTTAAAGAAATCAGACTGACCTGTTCTGAAAGCCACACAAATATGCTAAATAAATATGATTTCAAATTACTGCTATTCAAACTTTTATTTTGAAATTGAAATAAAAAGCTTCAATTTTACACTCTGAAAGTCAAGACTTCAAAAACCTGTCAATTATGAAACAGATGCGATTCATCTTTGTTTGCTTGTTTACAATTTTGATTGCATATTCTTCATTTTCTCAGGAGAATAAAGCGAAATCAGATTCAATTAAAGTAAAAACCGGATGGAATTTCGGAGCTATTCCTGCCATTACCTTCGATACGGACCAGGGATTTCAGTATGGTGCGGCTGTCAATTTTTATAATTTCGGCGATGGCAGCACCTTTCCAAAATACAAACATTCACTCTATTTCGAAATTTCGCGGTTTACAAAAGGGAGCGGAATTTACCGGTTCTATTACGATTCAGAGTCGCTTATTCCCGGAATTCAGGTAACGACAGATTTGAGTTATTTGCCCGATCAGGCTTATGATTTCTACGGGTTTAATGGTTATGAATCTGTCTTAAATAAGAATTGGGAGGATCAAAATGCAGCTGATTACAAAACCCGGATGTTTTATAAGTATCAACAGAAACTCTTCAGGTTTAAAACCGATTTACAGGGAAAGTTTGAAGGATCAAAATTTGGCTGGATAGCTGGATTTAACCTGCTCAATTACAGTTCGGCCTCTGTTGATGTTGACAAACTGAATAAAGGGAAAAGTGAAAGTGATAAATTACCCCCTGTTGCTGAGCAACCCGGGCTTTACGAAAAATACATACAATGGGGTCTGATTAGCCCGCAGGAAGCAAATGGGGGATTTATTCCCGAATTTAAAACGGGAATAGTTTTCGACACACGCGACTTCAAACAAAATCCAATGAAAGGAGTCTGGACCGAAGCGGTTATCGCGGTGGTGCCAAAATTCCTTGGGGCAGAAAGTGGATTCTCGAAATTGTCCTTCACGCACCGTCAGTATTTTACATTGATAAAAGATGATCTTGCGTTTGCCTATCGCTTGAACTGGCAACAGACACTAAGCGGAAATGTGCCATTTTATTACGAGCCACAAATCATCTCATCTGTATTGACAGGTTCATCTTCAACAGGTTTGGGTGGTGCTAAAAATTTACGTGGCATTCGACGTAACAGGATTGTTGGTGACGGTTACATTCTTGGAAACCTTGAATTGAGATGGAAGTTCTACCGGTTGAAATTTATGAATCAGAATTTCTACATGGGATTAAACACCTTTGTCGATTTCGGGCAGGTGACAAAAAAGATAGAACCCGGAAATATCAACATCCCTACCTCTGTAGTTGCTTCCGATTATTTCAACAAAGGTGCAGAAAAACTTCACACAAGTTACGGTGCAGGTTTGCGACTGGCGATGAACTACAATTTTGTGGTAGCAATTGACTATGGCATTGCAACCAATTCGCAGGACGGAGATTCGGGCATTTACATCGGATTAAACTACCTTTTTTAATCAACAGATCGTTAAAACAAAGTTATGAGAACAGCAGTCGTTGCAGGTGCATCGGGACTTATTGGCAAAGAATTAGTTCAAAAACTGATCAGTTCTGACCAATACCGCCGGATTTATCTCCTCTCAAGGAAGAAGAGCGGACTTGTGAATAAGAAAATCGAGGAGCTTGTGATCGACTTCGAAAAGATCAATCAATTGAAATTTGACGAACCGGTTGATGATGTATTTTGTACACTTGGAACAACGATGAAGCAAGCTGGAAGCCGTGACAATTTTAAAAAAGTTGACTTTGAATATGTTGTCGCACTTGCCAATATGGGTAAACAGGCAGGAGCATCGAAGTTTTTAGTCATCAGCGCCATGGGAGCCGATTCAAAATCAGCCTTTTTCTATAACAAGGTAAAAGGAATGACCGAAGAAGCATTAATAAATATAGGCTTCAAACAACTCGTTATATTCCGGCCATCGTTATTGCTTGGGAAAAGGACTGAAGCGAGGTTTGCCGAAAGAGTGTCGGGAGCTTTCATGAAAACCTTCAACTTCCTAATTCCAGATAATTACAAGGCAATAGAAGCAGAAAAGGTTGCTGGTAGCATGTTGAAGATGGCAAATAATTCTGCGGAGGCAGTTTTGATTGTAAAATCGGGTGAAATGCAGCGGGAGTGAGTTGTAAACGATGACACGTCTTGATTTTTGTTTACAGATTTTGTGTTAATACTGTATTTTTTTTAAAATTCTCCCTCCTTTACAAATATCAATTTGTCCGTAACCTGAAGGATGAATATGTCGGAAGTTTGGCTATCCGGCGCATACAGTAATTTATTTCAATTTAGCTCCGCAGATGCGCCTTTTCTGTCCTTTCATCGCTCTCCCCGGGTTGCGTCGTTCCTCCTTACCCGGGATTAATCATATTCGACACCTTCAGTGTCGGTTTGTATTCACTGCCCGTCGCCTAATCTCCCCGTCTCGCCCTCTCTTTCCTGCTTATTTCAGGACAAGACAACTTCTCCCCGTCTCCCCGTCTCCCAATCTCCCCGTCTCTCCATCTCTCCGTCTCCACTTTAGTCATACTCTTGTTGAACAGCCACTTTCCGTTTAAACATTTTTTTATTGACAAGGAAAATTCCTGCCAAAACGATCGCTGCACCTAATATTTCGACAGTTGTAAGTTTTTCTCCGAGAACCGGTATCGCGATTAAAGCTGTAAATACCGATTGACTTAATAAACTGACCGAGGCAATGGTCGGGGGCATATAGGCCATTGCATAATTTATTGCCAGCCAACCGCCTAATTGAGATATTAATCCAAGTCCGATCAATGCTTCCCAAGATTGTATGGAAAACCCTGAAAGTTGGGTGCCGGTAAAAATGGAGATAAAAAATAAAACCACCGAGCTCGACAGCATCGAGATCGTTGTAAATGTAACCGTATCGAGATGCAACCGGCCTTTCCGCATAATCAGCAGGTAAAAGGAATAGAATAAACTGGCGAGGATGGCCAGAAAATGGCCCGCGTTCAGTTGCGAATTATAGATCTGGTCAATTCCGACGATCACAGTGACTCCGAATAAGGCAATTGCAGTTCCCATCCAGAATATCCGTCCGGGTTTTTCCTTTAAGAAAATGATGGCGCCGATGCCGACCCAAACAGGCGCGAGATTGGCGATCAGCGTCGAAATAGCGGCTTTGGTCAGCAGAATCGAAATATTCCAAACCCCAATATCACAGGCAAATATCACACCGCATAAAACAGCAATTCTCACCGACTTCTTGTCCCTGACCGATCGCCTGCGAAGAAACCAGATGGGAAGGACACCAAGGAAACCAATAAACATCCGGTAAAATGCGGAACTCAAACCTGAAACATCCGCCAATTTCACAAATATAGCAGACCACGATATACAAAGAATTCCCAGGAATAAAATAAGGTAATGAAACCAGCTGTGTCGGGTCATTGAAATTGAATTTAATACTTCCAGAAAGCAGGCGTAAACAATGCAAAGAAAGTGAGCAATTCAAGCCGACCGATAAACATTGCCAGCGACATTACAGCCTTCGAAAAATCATGAAGATGCGCGAAATTAGCCACAGGACCCACTGAGCCGATACCGGGTCCGATACCCCCTAAAGCAGTTGCAATTGAACTCGCAGCTCCTGGTACATCCAAACCATCAAGTATCAACATAAATGTCATCACCACAAAAACCATAAGATACAGTAATACAAACGATAGAATGGAACGGTTATTATCATCAGAGACGACAATGCCATTGAGTTTTACAGGATAAACACCATTCCTATGAACCGTTTTATATAGAATCGATTTAATATTTTTCAACACGAGCAGATGACGTGCCAATTTTATACCGCCCGCAGTCGATCCTGTACTTCCGCCGACGAAAAGTAGCAGAAAGATTGCCATCCATGCTGCCGTAGGCCAGAGCAAATAATCCTCAGTAGCAAATCCGGTGCAGGTTACAGTAGAAACTACATAAAAAAATGAACTCCGGAAAATTTCTTCAATTGGCTTGTTTGTCTTAAAAAACAAGATTGCCATAATAAATAATCCTGCCAAAACGACAACTTTAACGTAAAAACGAAGCTCTTCATTCGAAAAGGCTTTTTTGAAGTTTCCCATCAGAAGTTGGAAATGCACTAAAAAATTCATGCCGGCTAAAAACATAAAAACGGTAACAACATACTGAATATAGGGAGAATAACTGGCGAGGCTCGTATTTTTTGGAGAAAAGCCACCAGTGGCTACCGTACCGAAAGAATGGCAAAGGCTTTCGTAAAGGTTCATCCCACCCAACATCATCATGATTACCTGCGAAAAAGTAAGGAGTAAATAAATATATAGAAGACTACGCCCAATCGTCTTAATACGTGGATGAATTTTTTCCTGAAGAGACGATTCCAATGAAAATATACGGTAACCGCCCACATCCAACGATGGTAATATGATAATTACCAATGATATAATTCCAATACCACCAACCCAATGCGTCAAACTACGCCAAAAAAGAATTGACTTGGGGAGTGCCTCAATATCAGTTAGAATAGATGAACCCGTGGTCGTAAATCCTGATGTCGATTCAAAGATCGCATTTATAAAGTGTGGGATGCTTCCACTAAAAATATAAGGAAGAATTCCAAGAAGAATCATTATAAACCAGCCAAATACAACAGAGAAGAGTGCTTCGTGGGTTTGAATTTCACCCTTTGTTTTTGACCTTGCCAGAAACCTGAAGATGATTGATGGAAACAAAGCAACAAGAATCGACAACAGAAATGGTTGAACCGGTTCGTTGTAGATGATGGCGACCGGCAAACACATCGAAAACGCGCATGCCTCGATGAAGAAAATAAAACTCAGTAATTTAAGAATGATCTTAAAATTAATCTTTTTCATTCATTATAGATATTTACCAATCAAATTTCGAAAACCTATTTCCGAAGCCAAATCTCATTAGTCAAAGGCAAAAACATGCAAAGTTAGTTATTGAGGTCAGTAATTTTAAAAAGAAATCAATTTAATTAATGTTAAAATAATGTAGCTGTCGCAATCAACATATTGGAATGGGACAAAAATTAATATTAAGAATTGAAAACAGACTATAATTGTCGGCACAAAGGTGAATACATATTATAACGCAATGACCTACAGCATCATCCAAAATTTTTATGAAAAACGGTTGCCAGAATTAGAATACTGATATTTAATTGATTAAAATAATTTCAAAGACAGAATGTACAAAAAAACAGTATTGTTTTAACAATTTATGCGAAAGAAATTTAAATTGGATCGATCGATGAATTTGCATACGTTTTAACCACCGAATAATTGATTACCTTTGCGACTCAAAATTCATAGATGCAAAATATCAGAAACATAGCGATCATTGCGCACGTCGATCATGGAAAAACGACGTTGGTTGACAAGATGATCATGGATTCCAATATCTTCCGTGGTAATCAAAATCCAGGAGAATTGATCCTCGACAGTAATGACCAGGAGCGGGAAAGAGGAATCACCATTCTTGCCAAAAACGTATCGGTCGTTTACAATGGGACAAAAATCAACATTATCGATACTCCAGGCCATGCCGATTTCGGTGGTGAAGTGGAACGTGTTCTAAACATGGCAGATGGTGTTCTTCTGCTCGTTGACGCGTTTGAAGGTACAATGCCTCAAACACGATTTGTGCTTCAAAAAGCATTACAGCTTGGTTTGAAACCGATCGTGGTCATCAATAAAGTTGACAAACCCAATTGTCGGCCAGATGTTGTACACGAACAGGTTTTCGAATTGATGTACAGCCTGGATGCGACTGAAGACCAGCTTGACTTCCCAACTGTCTATGGTTCTGCCAAGCAAAACTGGATGAGCAACGACTGGAAAGTTCGCACAGAAAATATTACGGAATTGTTTGATGCAATCATTGAGCACATCCCGGCCCCGGTAGAAAACCCAGGAACCCCACAGATGCTGGTTACATCGCTCGACTATTCACAATATGTTGGACGGATTGCGATTGGCCGTATTCACCGTGGAGAATTAAAAGAAGGAATGAATGTTTCGCTTGTTAAACGCGACGGAACAATCTCTCGTACCAAAATTAAAGAGCTTCATGTATTCACCGGATTAGGCAGAGAAAAAGTAGCTACTGCAAGTAACGGCGATATTTGTGCCCTTGTCGGAATCGAAGGATTCGAAATTGGGGATACCGTTTGCGATTTCGAGAATCCTGAACCACTCGTACCAATTACGATCGATGAGCCTACAATGAGTATGTTATTCACGATCAACAACTCTCCATTTTATGGAAAAGAAGGTAAGTTCGTAACGAGCCGACATATTCACGACAGATTAAAGCGTGAACTTGAGAAAAACCTTGCGTTACGTGTAGAAACAACCGATTCGGCTGACGCATGGAATGTACATGGCCGTGGCGTTCTGCACCTTTCAGTTTTAATTGAAACGATGCGTCGCGAAGGCTACGAACTTCAGGTCGGACAACCACAGGTGTTGTTTAAAGAAGTTGCAGGTGTGAAACAAGAACCAGTTGAGTTACTGAACATCGACTTAC